>Ga0116143_10000708_pt1 | contig 44605 bp, 36 predicted proteins | sample AD_UKC034_MetaG_FD_89745 | JGI IMG/M metagenome (GOLD analysis project Ga0116143, IMG submission 89745) | Active sludge microbial communities of municipal wastewater-treating anaerobic digesters from USA - AD_UKC034_MetaG | ecosystem: Engineered > Bioreactor > Anaerobic > Digestate | place: USA... | reverse complement strand
TATAAACCATGTGGTCTTCGAGCGCCAGCACTATTTTGCCCTTTAACCCAGGGGGGTTATGGCCGTCACGCGCTTCAGCAGGGAGCCCCGGGCGCCCGCGCCGCGGGTGATGTCGGAGACGACGACCCGGCCCGCCATGAGCGTCCGCTCGCCTGGGACCCCCGACTCGCGAAGACCCCAGGCGCTGTGGATGGCGTAGGCCTTCCCGTCGACGATGCCGAGGTGGATCATGATATGGCCCGGAAGGTGGAGCAGGGCCGGCCGGTGGCCGAGTTCCTTCAGGATTTTGAGCTTGTCCGCCTCCGGGAGGTCCCCCGTCTCCCGGCGCCCCGCCGGGTTGAGGGACGCCTGGCGGCGGCTGTTGCGGGGCATGGCGAACCCGAAGGTCGAGAAGACGTCCATGACCAGCCGCGAGCAGTCGCGCCCGTCGAACAGGTCTCCCCAGCCGTAGGGGTGCCCCTCGAGCTTGAAGAGCTGCCGGTAGAGGTTCCGGGCCGTGTAGGGCAGGTACCCGACGCTCACGTCGGCATCGGGGCGGATGTAGCCCGTCACGAACCGCACCGCACCGTCGGGCGCCCGCCAGGGCAGGGTGACGGCGTAGTGCCGGGCGGCCGTTTCCACGTGGGGGAGCCGCGTGCCCATGGGGATGGACGCCGCGTGCACCGAGAACGCCCGGTCGGCGTAGACGGTGACCCTGCTGCCCGTGGCCACGAGGGGCCTGGACCGGGCGAAGGAATCGATCGCCGATTTGTCGCCGAGGGCGACGGCGGCCGACGGGACCCACCCCTTCGTGTAGGCCGTCTGCACGAACGACCAGGCGCCGTCGGTGCTTCTGTGCAGGACGGCGACGGGGTTGCCGCACTCCAGGGCGGAATACTGGAACCGGTCGAACTCGTTGCCGAAGGGCCGGTCGTAGAAGGCCTCGTTCGTGGGCAGCCTCCGCAGGCTCACCCGGGCCGTGACGAGACCCCAGGCGGGGCGGATGACGGCGGGCACGGCCCCGATGAAGGCCTCGATGCGGTCGTAGAAGGCGGGCGGGATGGGCCGGTTGGTGTGGTCGTAGCCCTTCGTCTGACGTGATTCGGCCAGCACCTCGGCGATCGCCCTTCGCACGACGGTGCCCTCGAGCGGGTCCGGGGTCGCGAAGACGTCGGTCAGCTCCGTCTCCGCAAGGCCCAGGGCGGCGCGGTTCATCGCCTCGATCCCCTCGGGGGTGAGGATCGGGCGGTCCGGTTCGGGGTGTCTGGCGATCCAGTAGTCGGCCTTCTCCTGCCCCGGCTGCACGCCGGGCAGGGGGGCCGGGGCCGTCTCCCACTGCTCGGCGGGACAAAGCCCCGCGGAGAGGGCGACGAGGATCAGGGCGATGAGGATATTCAGGAAGCTTCTCATGAGGTCCTTCACTTCCGTTCGCCGCCCTGCGTCGCAGGCAGCACCTGCCGGTCCAACCTTCTCACCTTCTTACCTTCTCAACCTCTTCTTCAGCGAAGCGGAAACTCCGAGAGCTTCACGAAACGAAACCCCCTCTCCCGCAGCCGGGGTACGGCGTCCATCACGCCCGCCGCCGTCCCGCTGCGGGGCTGGTTCATGTGCAGGATGACGATCGCCCCGGGTTCGGCCTTGAGCAGGGCCTGCCGGACCTTCTCCTGCGGCCACGTGGCGCCCGCATCGCCCAGGACGGTGTAGTTGACCACCTCGCAGCCCAGCTCGCCCGCCACCTTCACGGCCACCTCGTCGCAGAAGGCCGTGCCCGGGCGGTAGTATTTCGGCCGGCGGCCCGTGGCGGCCTCGATCCTGCGGCCGTTCTTCTCGATCTCGTCGACCAGCTCGCCCACGCTGCCCGTTCCCCGGATGCCGTAGGCGGATCGGCCGTTCACGGAGGCAGGCCTGTGGGCGAGGCCGTGATTGGCGATTTCGAAGAGGGGATCGGCGGCCAGCGCCTTGAAAACGGCCGGGTTGGCCTCGATCCAGCTCCCGCTGACAAACAGGGTGGCGGGGATCTGTTCTTTGCGCAGGTATTCGATCAGGGCGCTGTCGAAACGGCTGCCCCGGGGGCCCCCGCAGGCATCGAAGGTCAGGGCGATGACCGGCTCGGCGGTGTCGAGCCGCGTCCTGACGCCTGCGACCCGCTCGCCCCAGTCCTTCGGGGCCCTGTTCCGGTAGGCGGCGACGATCTGCTTCTTCCGGAGCTGCTCGGGGCTCGGCGCGGCCCCGGGCGCCGTGGACAGGGCGGTGTCCGACGCCGCAGGCGCCTGTTGCATGGGGTGACGGACTTTCTTGCGCACGACGGGCGCGGAAGGGGGTGCCTGCGCAGCAGGGGCTGCCTCCCGGATCGCTCCCTGCTCGGCGCCGGTCTGCCCGGGCTCGGAGCCCGACGCCGAACAGGGGATGAGAAGGAGGAATGCGGCGATCAAAAACGCTGTTTTCATGCGGGGATTGCCCTTTCCCGGCGATCTCGCCGTCAGCGGCGGAATCTTACCAGAAAAGACCCCCCGACTTAAGCCCTATTTTCGAAAAAACGGGCCGGCCCGTCAGAAGAAAGTATGAGGCCGGCACCTGCCCGATCATACTTCCGTCGTAGCGAATCCTCCCCGGGTCTCACCCGAAAGTGGGTCCCCAAAATGATACTCCCGCCCGATTGCCTTGCCTTCCCGTTCCGTGAATAATCGGCCCCTGTGCCGGGGACCGCCGCATCTCCCCGGCGGCTGCGGGAAATGGGGCCCGCAGGGCAAGAACCGAGATTCGAGAGAGATCATCGAGGGTCATGCTCCGGCGTTCCTGGATAGGGAGGGGGATCCTGTGCGCCCTGGCCGCACTGCTGCCGCTTGCGCCCGGCTGGGCGTCCGCGGGCGGCGGCAGCCTCTCCTACGAGGGCGCCGTCGGCGATGCCCTCCGCCATTGCTCCCGCCTCGAGGTGAAAAAAGAGGAGATCCGCATCAGCGAGGCCTCCTGGCGGCAATCCCTCTCCAGCCTCTACCCCACCGTCGCGCTCAACGGACGGCTCGAGCGGTTCGGCAACCTCGCCGGCCCCGCGGGCATCGGGACGATCAACGGCCAGGTGGTGGGCGGCCTGCAGGACGAGTGGCGCTCCTCCGTCTTCGTGCTGGGCGAGTACACGCTCTCCAACTGGTTCAAGAAGCGCCATGAGAGCCGTTACTACGAACGGCTCACCGAGGCGTCCATCCTCGACGGCGAGGCGGAGAGGAAAAAGATCGTCCTCGAGGTCACCGACCTCTACGGCTCCCTTTCCGAAGGGGCCATCCGCCTGCGCTACCTCGGCCGGATGATCGACACGATGAGGGAGGCCGTCGCCCTGCGCGCCGCGGCGCACAGGGAGGGCGAGATCTCCCGCGAGGACCTCCTGCGCGCCGAGGTCCAGGTCGTCGACCTGGAAAAGGAGCGCACCGAGGCCGCCCTCCGGTTCAAGGAGAACCTCACGCGCCTGACCCTCTACACGGGCGTCGAGTACGGGGAGGACGTCACGGTCCAGGGCCTGGGCGCCGCCGCGGAGGTCTCCGAGCGCCCCGGGGCGGAGCGCGTCGAGCAGACCCCCGAGTACCGGGCGAAGCGGAAGGAAGTGGAGGCGCAGAGGGAGAAGGGCCGCGCGGCGCGGAACAACCTCCTGCCCGACGTGGGCGTCTACGGACGCTACGACTTCTACGGCCGCAGCCCCGAGGTGTACGACTCCATGAGGGAGATGGACAAGAACTCCTGGAACGCGGGCGTCTACATCACGATCCCCCTCTTCGACGGCGGGCTGCGCAGGTGGGAGCGCGAGCGGGCGGCCCGGGAGCTCCGGCGGCAGGAGCTGTCGCTGCGGGTGCTCGTGGAGGAAAAGCGCAGGGATTCGTCGGGCCTGCTCGTCAAGCTCCGGGAGCTCGACCGGACGATCGCCCAGTACCGGCAGCTGCTGGCGCGCTACGAGAAGCTCCTCGCCATCGCGGCGGGGGCGGCGGCCCTGGGCGGCCGCAGCCGGGCGGAGCTCCTGGAGAGCGGCAAGGAGGCGCTCGCCGTCGAGCGGGACCTGGAAGTGTGCGTGAACCAGCGGGCCGTCGCGGAGCGGAAGTACCGGCTGGAGACGGATTTCGCGCGTGCCATGGAGGATCTCGATGGAAACGGGACTGATCGCCATTGAAATCGCCGCACGGATCCACTCCGTCCCGATGGACCTGCAGTCCGTCCGGAAGAAGTATTTCGTGCAGGGGGAGCTCTCGCCCGAGGAGATGATCCGGATCCTGCGCGACCACGGCTTCAAGGCGAACCGCCGCAGGCTCGCGGGCCTCGAGGACCTCAAGGGCTACCCGCCGCCGCAGATCCTGCTGACGCCGGAGGGGCGCTACCACGTCCTCATCGGGATGAAGGAGGGCCGGTGCCTGATCTTCGACACCGGGGAGAAGGCGATTCGCGAAGTGGACGGGGAGGGCCTCGGGGGGCTGTGGTCCGGGGAAGTGGTCGCGCTGCGGCCCCGGTTCAGGCAGACCGCGTTCGCCGGCGGCTTCCAGTGGCTCTTCCTGGAGTTCTTCCGCTTCCGCTCCATCTTCTGCGAGGTGGTGGGCGCCTCGTTCTTCATCCAGTCCTTCGGCCTCGTGACGCCGCTGTTCATCCAGGTCATCATCGACAAGGTGCTGCCCCACCACGCCGTCTCGACGCTGCAGGTCGTGGCGGCGGCCTTCCTCGCGGTGATCGTCTTCGAGTCCTGCATGCACTTCCTGCGCAACTACCTCCTGTACCACACGGCCAACAAGATCGACGCGGGGCTCGGGGCCCGGGTGTACCGGCACCTGCTGTCGCTGCCGTACCGCTACTTCGAGACGCGGCGGGTGGGCACCATCATCGCCCGGGTGCGCGAGCTGGAGAACCTGCGGCAGTTCATGGCCAACGTCTCGCTCACGGTGCTCCTCGACACGGTCTTCTCCTGCGTCTTCATCGCCGTCATGGCCCTTTACAGCCCGGCGCTCACCCTGCTGGTCCTGGGCTTCGTGGCCGTCATCGCCCTGGTGTCCTTCGTCGCCACGCCGCACATCAAGGCCCGGCTCGACGAGAAGTTCCACAGGGGCGCCATGGCGCAGTCCTTCCTGGTGGAGTCCGTCACGGGGATCCAGACGGTGAAGTCCATGGCCCTCGAGGGCAAGATGGTGCGCAACTGGGAGAACCACCTGGGGGACTACATCCGGTCGGCCTTCAACCTGGCCAACGTGGGCAACGTGGCCGTCACCGCCTCGCAGGCCCTGCAGAAGCTCATGACCCTGGCCGTGATCTACTTCGGCGTGGGCCTCGTCTTCGACAACCGGCTCAGCGTGGGCCAGCTCATCGCCTTCCAGATGTTCGCCTCGCAGCTCAGCGGCCCCGTCCTGCGCCTCGTGCACCTGTGGCAGGACTTCCAGCAGGCGAAGCTCTCCCTCGAGCGCATCGGCGACATCGTCAACACGCCCTCGGAGGTGACGGGCGGCTCCGTGTCGCTGAGGGACCTCAAGGGCTCGATCGCGTTCAGGGACGTCAAGTTCCGCTACGCCCACGACGGGCCGCTCGTGCTCGACGGGGTGAGCCTCGCGGTCCGGCCCGGCGAGATGATCGGCATCGTGGGCCGCAGCGGCTCGGGCAAGAGCACCGTGGCCAAGCTCGTCCAGCGCCTCTATCACCCGCAGGAAGGCGTCATCGCCGTCGACGGCATCGACCTGCGCCACATGGACCCGCTCTTCCTGCGCTCCCGGATCGGCATGGTGCCCCAGGAGAGCTTCCTCTTCAGCGGCACGATCCGCGAGAACATCGCCATGGCCATGCCCGACGCGGACATGGAAAGGGTGATCGCCGCCTCGCGGATCGCCGGGGCCCACGAGTTCATCAGCGAGATGCCCCTGGGCTACGACACCGTCGTGGAGGAGCGGGGCGTGTCGCTCTCCGGGGGGCAGCGCCAGCGGATCGCCATCGCGAGGGCGCTGATCACCGACCCGCGGATCGTCATCTTCGACGAGGCCACCAGCGCCCTGGACTACGAGTCGGAGCGGGCCGTCAGGAACAACCTGGGCCTCATCCGCAGGGGCCGCACCGTCCTGCTCATCGCCCATCGGCTCAACCTGATGAGGGACTGCGACCGCATCCTCGTCCTCGACCGGGGGCGCATCGTCGAGGCGGGCGATCACGCATCGCTTATGAAGAAGGGAGGGCTCTATGCCCATCTTTGCAGGCAGCAGGAAATCGAAGGCGACGGAGCCGCACGAGTTCAGGCCCATCCTGGCTGAGATCCAGGAGCGGCCGCCCAACCCGGCGGGCCGGATGTTCCTGTGGGTCCTGATGGCGCTGCTGGTCGTGGCGGGGCTCGGCCTCTTCCTGGTCGAGGTGGACGTCGTCGTCTCGGCCCGCGGCAGGATCGTCCCCCTGGGCGACGTCAAGACGCTGCAGCCCCTGGAGACGGGCGTGGTCAGTGCCATCCGCGTCAGGGAGGGCGACACCGTCGCGCAGGGGGCGACCCTCCTGGAGGTGGACACCGCCCTGGACGCGGCGGACCTGGAGGGCAAGGAGAAGAACCTGCGGTTCTCGCGCGCGGCCGCGGAGCGGATCGACGCCGTGCTGGCCGGGAGGCCCTTCCGCCCCAACGGCGACACGGAGCCGGAACTCGCCCGGGCCCAGCGCCGGCTCTACGAGACGCAGGCGGCCCTCTACCGCTCGACGCTCGGCGAGAAGGAGAAGGCCCTGCGCGAGGCCGAGGCGGCCCTCAAGGCCCTCCGGGAGGAGTGCGGAAGGCTCGAGGACGTTCACCGGATCGTTTCGGAGGAGGAGAAGAGGCAGAAGTCCCTCGCGGCCATCGGGGCGCTGGCCGAGAGCCGCTGGCGCGAGAAGACGAGGGAGCGGCTGCTGGTCGAAAAGGAGCTCGAGCAGAAACGCGGCCAGGCCGAGGAAACGGGCTGGCGCGTGCAGCGGCTGCGCGACGAGATGGAGACGTTCCGCCACGCCTTCCGCGAGAAGCTGCTCGCGGAACTCTCGGGCAACATCCAGGGCCGCAACACCCTTGAGTCGGAGGTCGACGGCATCCGCTTCCGCAAGCAGAAGCGCCGGATCACGGCGCCCGTGAGCGGCACGGTCCACCAGCTCCACGTCAAGACCGTGGGCGGCGTCGTCACGCCCGCCCAGCCGCTCGTGAGCCTCGTGCCCGAGAACACCCCCATCGTGGCCGACATCCTCGTCGTCAACCGCGACATCGGCTACGTGCGGCCGGGGCAGCGCTGCGTCGTCAAGGTGGACACCTACGACTTCCAGAAGTACGGCACCGTGGAGGGCGCCGTCGAGACGGTGAGCCCCTTCAACGTGGAGAGCCGGGAGAAGACCACCGACGGCTACCCCGTCTTCGTGAACCTCGCCGCCGTGGAGCTCAAGGCGAAGGACGGCGCCGCCTTCCCCCTGAGGCCCGGGATGGCCGTCACGGCGGAGATCCACGTGGGCAAGCGGCGGGTGATCGAGTTCTTCCTCTTCCCGATCATCAAGTACCTCGACGAGGGCCTGAAGGTCCGCTAAAGCACTTTGGGGTCAGGTCTTGTATTTAAACATAAACGGAGGTGAGATACTCCATGGCACGCCCCCTTCGCATAGAATACCCCGGCGCCCTGTACCATGTCACTTCCCGCGGCAATGCCAAGGCGAAGATCTATTTCGACGAGCACGATTACAGGACGTTTCTCGACGTTTTGGACTTCGTCGTGAAGCGATTCAATTGGCTTTGCCATGCCTACTGCCTGCTGCCCAATCATTACCACATGCTCGTCGAGACCCCGGAGGGCAACCTTTCCGGGGGGATGAGACAACTCAACGGCATTTACACCCAGAAGTTCAACTGGAAACGCTCTCGATGCGGTCATCTCCTGCAGGGGCGCTACAAGGCGATCCTGGTGGACAAGGACGAATACCTCTTGGAGCTGGCCCGCTACCTCATGCTCAACCCGGTACGTGCGGGCATTTGTGAGCATCCCGAAGAGTATGCCTGGAGCAGCTATCGGGCAACCTTGGGCAAGGAAGAGGCTCCCGAGTTTTTGACAACAGAATGGCTGCTGGCGCAATTTGGCGATAAACGAGGCAGGGCCCGGAGACGCTTTGCGGACTTTGTGCAGGCGGGGATGAAGCGTTCAGTGTCCCCGTGGTCGGATCTCAAGGGTCAAATCTATTTGGGCGACGCGACGTTTGTGGAGAATGTGCTGCGAGAATATCCCGGACGGGGTGACAAACTGCAGGAAATACCGAAGGAACAGAGACATGCAGGCAGGCAGAGCCTGGAAAAGCTGTTCGAGGGCAATACCCGGACGGACAAAAGAAGGCGCAACCAGGCCATTTACAGAGCTCATGTCGGGCAGGGGTATAAACTCCTCGAGATCGCGGAATTCCTGGGGATGCATTACGCATCGATCAGCAGGATCGTGGGCCAGGCGGGACGAGAAATGCTGAAATACAAGACCTGACCCCAGTGTCATTTATCCACAGGGGTGCAACCGATGCCGCCGTATCTAATACCGGCGGGATTAGATTTTGCGCGATTTCTACGACGCGGTTCGTATTTTTCGCGGGTGCCGGATTTTTACTTGATCTTTGCCGTCGTTTTCCTTTTAATCGCAGGCAGTATCAACCTCCTTCCACATAACAGGCGTCCCTGCCTGCACCGCGAACACCCTGACTGAGGAGGGGCAGTCGGGCTGTTGAACGCTATGTGGACCCCATCACTGCGGCATCGACGTTTCACAGTAACCTGCGCTTGCACGGACTATGCACATCGGGGGTGTACGGCCATGGATACGATAGTCATGCTGGTCTGCCTGGCTGCTCTGATCCTGCTGACGATCGGGTATCTTGCGTACATCACGCGCAAGCCGATCAAGTAGATAAGACTGGTGCGGGGGTTGATGAGAAGCAGAAGAGCCTTCGGTGAAGATGTGCGGGCCGTCGGACCGAACGCCGATCGTGCGGCGGAGCCTTGCAATGGGATTGGCGGAGGGAGAGTTCATTTGCTGGCAAGGGGGGTCAGCGAGTGTCTGTAATCGTCCTGGGCCTGATGGGGCTGTATGTGGTCGTCGCATTGATTGCAGTCCGGCTGGTCTGGAAGCGGACGGCAAGGAAGCTCTATCGATGGATGGCTGTGGCCGTTGCCGTTCTTCTGCCCTCCTGGGATGCGGTGCTGAGCACGGTCTTTTTTTATGCGGCGTGTCCCTTCTTCTCCAAAGCGGAGATCTACGAAACGGCGGAGACGGAGGGGATCTATTACGAGGGGGATTATCGTAACAAGGTTTTTATAAGAAGAAGTTGGGATGGGAATGAAGTCAGCAGAGTGCCATTCGCCAGTAGCGACATTAAAAAAGGCTATCGGTATATGGAGTCACTTGTCACTCTGCGGAAAAGCTATGAGGACAAAGAAATGCCAGTGTCTCCACCTGTGGTTTATCGGTGCATTGAAGGCCCAAAGGATGAAAAACGACCCTGGGAGGTCTTCGCCCAATGCGCACCAGCGGCGGAAATCAGGAGCAGGTATGCCGTCAAATCACAAAGTCTGAATTTTGCCCTCATCGAGATGGACTTCATGAAGATATACGACCGCTCGACAGGGCGCTCAATGGCCGAATATAGAGAGATAGCAAAACATCCCTATGTCGGTGCCCCTTTTTATCCCTTCTTTACCTGGCTGAACTGGCACGACGGGACGTTCAAAGCGATTGAGTACGTCCATTGTCCCGAAAAATCGCAATTTTTCTCGTTCCAATATGAAGTGTTGAGAGCAAAGCAATAGTTGCAATGGAGGGGATATGCCGATCGATGGAACCAACGGTTTTATTGCGGAAAAAGCATTGGACTATGCGAAGCTTTGCGAACTATCCAAGGCCAAATGGGTGTGGAGCGGGGGACAATGGGTTCTCGATAAGGATGATGAGAGAGAATATAATAATTTATGGGAGGAAATGCTTGATAAGAAATATTCAATCCTCTGTTTTAAAGACGACACCCAGAGCACCGGATATTCAGGGACGCTGTTTTTCAATGCTGCCGAAGGGAGAGCGATTCTCGTCAACAGGGCAACGGACGGCATCGATGATGCCCTGGCGGATACCGGTATTGCCGCCGGCAATGTGCCGGCTGAGCAATTTCGCTCCATGGTCGAGTTCGTCACCTACTGCCAGACCAGCGATGAAATCCGTCTTGGAACCTTTGACGTCGCCGGTCATTCCCTGGGCGGCTGTCTCGCCCAGATCGCCAAGGCAACATACGCGTCTGAAGTCCAGGATGTGTACACATATAATGCACCCGGCGCTCAGTATCTTGCGCAGGGCGTCACGGTTGAGAATTCATCGGCGACCCCGGGCAAATTGATCGTCACGGACGGCCACTCCTCATATGAATGGGATTCGTATGTGTGGGACAAGTATCAATCGTTCTTCACAAACAGGATCGGCCTGGACAGCAGCCATGTCTTCAATATTTCGGGTCTCGTCGGCCCGTCCCCCATTGCAAACCGTGGCCAGGATATCGGCGGCGAGGTCTTTCTCGACAGTGCCTCCCATTTTCTCGACGGTGTCATAGAGGCCATCGAGAAGGGCACATACTACCTTGACCCCAGGAACCCGGTAAACGCGATCATCGGAAGCAGCAGGGATGAGAGGCTGCTGGCCGACTACAACAGCGGGAAGTACTCCCTCTATTCGCCCCGAAGTGTCGCGCTCGTCGGCGGTTATGGCTCCGATTTGCTGAAGGGTGCCGACGGCGACGACTGGCTCTACGGCGATCTGCACGCCGAGCTGAATGACCGGGACAGGAGAAGGACCGGCAACGACTCGGGCGTTCCGGGAAATGACACCCTGATCGGCGGCAAGGGTGATGACCACCTCTATGGCGGACCCGGGAGCGATATCTATTCCTTTCATGACCTCGACGGCAACGACACGATCAAGGATTCGGAAGGGACCAACAGCATCATTTACAAGAGCAACGGCAGGGTGCAAATCCTTCGCGAGTTCTATCGATCAGGGACCGGCGCCGAAGGATGGGAAACTGCTGACGGCGCGATCCGGATCGGCCACGGTTCATCGTGGGTCCTGAGTCTCCCCGGCGGCGGGACCATCACTCTCGAGGATTTTCAGGCAAGCGCATTCGGCATCCGCCTGACCGATCTCCCGCAGCTGCCCTCCCGGGGCCAGGTCATTCTCGGCACTGCCGCGGCCGACATCATTGCATCCGACGGCGCCGGCGATGATTCCATCGACGGCGGGGCGGGCGACGACGACATCTACGCCTGGCAGGGCGGCGACGACTGGCTCGCGGGCGGCGAGGAGAGCGACATCCTGAACTCCTACCGGGCCGCGGGCAGCAACGACGTCCTCGAGGGCGGGCCGGGGGCCGACCTGCTGGCGGGCGGGCCCGGCGACGACCTGCTCTTCGGCGAAGTCTACGGCGGGATGTCCGGCCTCATCGAAGCCGGCGAAATCGCGCTGAGCGAGGCCGGCAAGGGAGACCTCGTGTCCGGCGGCTTCGGGGACGACTTCATGTACGGCTCGAATCGGGGGGATGCGCTGTTCGGCGGCCCGGGCCGCGAGCTGATCGCAGGCGGCGGGGGGGACGACGCCATCTTCGGCGACGACGATTACGGGCTTGCCACGCGCGACTGGTCCTTCACGATCACGCAGGGCGCGAGTGTCACCCTCACCGGCCTGACCCTCGAGGCGGGCACGGCCCCGGGCGACGACGTCATCTATGCAGGGACGGGAAACGACTTCGTGTATGCGGGCGGCGGCAGCGACGAGGTCTACGGGGGCGAAGGCAATGACACGATCCTCGGCGAGGCCGGTGACGATTTCATCTCCGGCGACGCGGGCGACGACATCCTGGAGGGCGATGCCGCGTGGGTGGCCGTTGCCGACCAGGGCGGCGACTACATCGACGGCGGCGCCGGCGACGACCGGATCCGGGGCCAGGGCGGCTCGGACGTGCTCTTCGGCGGTGCCGGCAACGACACGATCCACGGCGGCGAGGGCGACGACGACATCGACGGCGAAGCCGATGCCGACACCCTTTACGGCGACGCGGGCAGCGACACGATCTTCGGCGGCGAGGGCGACGACGTGATCGACGGGGGAGCCGACGACGATTTCCTCGACGGCGGGGCCGGGGACGACACGATCGCGGGAGCGGGCGGCTCCGACGTCCTCTTCGGGGGCGACGGCAGCGACGCCCTGCACGGGGATGCCGCTGATACGGCATCGGCCGACCAGGGCGACGACTACCTGGATGGCGGCGAGGGCGATGACACCCTTGTCGGCTACGGGGGAAGCGACGATCTCTACGGCGGCGGCGGCAACGATGCGCTCTGGGGGGACGGCATTGCCGGGGCCGCCGGTCATGACACCCTCGACGGGGGGGCCGGCGACGATTCTCTGATGGGCGGGGCCGGCGACGATGCGCTCCATGGCGGGGACGGAACCGACTCGCTCTGGGGGGAGGACGGCAACGATCTCCTCGACGGCGGGGAGGGTGACGACGCCCTTTACGCCGGCGCGGGTGCCGACACGCTTTTCGGCGGCGGCGGGGACGACCGGCTCTACGGTGAAGCCGGAGACGACATCCTCGACGGCGGGGAGGGCAACGACTACCTCCAGGGGGGTGTGGGGAGCGACACCTACGTCTGGGGCAGGGGATCCGGAAACGACACGATCTACAGCCATGGGGAGTACACCGAGTACGGCTACGTCAACGGGGCGGATTCGATCGTGTTCGGTGAGGGCTTGACGCCCGCCTCCCTCGAGTTGAGCACGGGGGCGGTCGACGCGTCGGACCTCGTCATCCGCATCCGGGAGACGGGCGAGACGCTCACCTTGAAATACTGGTACAGCGCGGTTTCGGACAACATCAACCGCTTCCGCTTCGGCGACGGCACGGAGCTGACGTCGGCCGACATCGAGGCGATGGGGCTCACGGTCAGGGGCACGGGGGGCAGCGACACCCTGCAGGCCCAGAACGGCCGGGCGATGAATCTCTACGGACTCGGCGGCGACGACACCCTCCGCGGGGCGAACATGCACGACCGGCTCTTCGGCGGCGACGGCAGCGATTCCCTCTACGGCTATGCGGGTGATGACCGGCTGGAAGGCGGCGCGGGTGCCGACACGCTGATCGGCGGGGACGGCGACGACACCCTGTCCGGCGATGGGGGGGACGACGAGCTGCGGGGCGGCAGGGGCAACGACACGTACCTGTTCGGCAAAGGCTCGGGTCACGACGTCATCCTCGGCGGCGAGAGCGACATCTATTTCGACGGCGTCGACTACACCAACGGCGACGACGCGGTCATTCTCGGCGAGGGGCTGACGCAGGATGCCGTGGAGATCCTGGCCGCGGGGCCCTACAACAGGGACCTCGTCCTGCGGATCCGGGAGACGGGCGAGACGCTCGGCATCCGGGAATGGGCCGACGGCTGGTGGGACCGGGTGGACCGCATCGTCTTCGCCGACGGCACGGTCCTGACGCCGGCCGACATCGCCCGGCGCACCGTCACGATCACCGGCACGGAGGGAAACGACGACCTGGTCGGCTGGTACGATCACACGATGGCCATCTACGGCCTGGGCGGCGACGATCGGTTTTCGGCCTTCAACCGGGACGTGCTCTACGACGGCGGATCGGGCAACGACCAGGTTTACGGCGGGTCCGGCAACGACCGGCTCTTCGGCGCCGAGGGCGACGACTACATCCACGGCGGCGCCGGCGACGACATCCTCACCGGAGGCCCCGGAGACGATGTGATCGACGGGGGCGACGGGAGCGACACCTTCCGCTACGCCCTCGGCGACGGCAGTGACGTCGTCCGGCGAGACGATGCCGACGTCCTGGAATTCGGTCCCGGCATCACGGCGGACTCCTTCGAACTCCTGGGCGAGGGGGGGAACGACGACCGGGCCCTCGTCTTCCGCTTCACGGAGACCGGCGAGACGATCCGCCTGATGTATCCCTACGACGGCAACAGCTACAACATCGACACGTTCCGGATGCAGCGCATCCGCTTTGCCGACGGGACCGAGGCGGCCGCATCGGATTACGCGGACCGGTGGGTGCGGTCCTCGGCGACGGGGGAGGCGGAGCTGATCAGCGGCTTCGACGATGTGCGAAACGAGATGTTCGGGCTGGCCGGGGACGACCGCCTCTATGGCAAGAACCGGGACGACATCCTGCACGGCGGCGACGGGAACGACTACCTTTCCGGCGGGGACGGAAATGACGTCCTCCTCGGCGGCGAGGGGAACGACAGCCTCTACGGCCAGACGGGCGACGACATCCTGTCCGGGGGCCCCGGAAACGATTACCTCGAGGGCGGCCCCGGGATCGACACCTACCGGTTCTCCCGGGGTGACGGGGCCGACACCGTCTCCTCGGCAGGCGAGGACATCCTCGAGTTCGGCGACGGGATCGCGCCGGCCTCCCTGCAGTTCAGCGCCAGTGGCTCGGGCTTCGTCGCACGGGTCACCGACACGGGGGACCAGGTATACCTCTCCAGAACGGTGGGCACGATCCGATTCGGCGACGGCACCGTGTGGACGGCCGAGGACATCAACAGCCGCCTCTACAGCGTCTACGGCACGCAGGGGGCGGACGCGCTCACGGGCACGGCGGGGCGCAGGAACACCCTCTACGGCCTGGGCGGAAACGACACCCTCACGGGCAGGGAGATGGACGACACCCTCGACGGCGGGGCCGGCAGCGACACCCTGAAGGGATGGCGCGGCAACGACACGCTCATCGGCGGCGCGGGCGACGACAAGCTCTACGGCGAGTCGGGCAGCGATGTCTACCTCTTCGCGAAAGGCCACGGCAGGGACACGCTCCAGGACCTCAACGAGACGCCCGGCTCCACGGACACGGTGAGGCTCGACGGGATCACGAGGCGGGAAGTCGTCTTCAGCCGCAACCGCAACGATCTGCTGGTGCTGACGAGCAGGGACGATTCGATCCGGGGCACCTACAATCTCTACGCGTCCGTGCGAACCACGTCTGCGCAGACGGGCACGTTCACGGACACGAGTCCCGGGATCGACCGCGTGGAGACCTCCGACGGCTTCTACATCACCCGGGAGGACATCATCCGGATCGTCAACGCCATGGTCGCGTACAACATCTCGGACACGATGCCCATGAGCACGCAGTACACGAACTTCCTGAACAACCCCGTGTACCAGTCCATGCTGGCCCAGAGCTGGCACGAGATCGCGAACCCGAGGCCCTGACGGGCGTCTCAAGGGGTCCGCCCGCGGTGCAGTGACTCGCCGGGGTGAGACGCCAAGAGGTTTTCGGCTGAAAGAAAGGAGGGCTCATGGATAGCGCCGATATCCAGTTTGCCATACTGCTGGCCCTGATCGTCATCATCGCGCAATTGGGTTACGTCATGAACAAGCTGCAGCATCTGCTGCGAAACGCCAGGGCGATCCGCGGGACGGCCTCGGAGGTGCAGAGGAAGTTGGAAGCGAAGGACTTCGCACGATGGTGGTTCGAGAAATAGAGCGTGACGGACGAAGCGCCCGGCATACCCTGCCGGGCGCTTCGTTTCATGAAATACGGCGAGGCGCTACGGCGCGACCGTTCCCCGGCGCGTGATGACGACCTCCTCCACGGGGACGTCCCTGCCGGCGCGGCGGGCCGCCTCGGTCACGATGGGCGGCAGGAAGGAACAGCAGGGCACTTCCATGCGAAGGACCTTGACGCTCCGGATGTCGTTGGCCCGGAAGATGTCGGTGAAGCGCCGCAGGTACTCCGCCTTGTCGTCGAACTTCGGGCAGCCCAGCATGAGCACGCGCCCCTCGAGGAAGTCACGGTGGAAATCGGCATAGGCCGCGGGCACGCAGTCGGCCGCCACCAGCAAATCGCCGTCCTTCAGGAACGGGGCCGTGGGCGGGATGAGCCGGATCTGGACCGGCCAGTGGGACAGGGCCGATTCGGACGGCCCGGCCGCCCCTTTGGGCTGAGCCATCTTCGGCCCCGGCGCGAAGGTATGCAGGGCCGCCGACGGGCAGCCTCCGCCCTGCACGGGCGCGAAGGGGGAGGGCGCCTGCGTCTTTTTCCTCCTCGCTGCGTGTTCGTGGGCGGCCCTCTCGTCGAAGGCGTCGGCTTCGCGCTCGATGATCTGCAGGGCCCCCGTGGGACACTCGCCCAGGCAGGCGCCCAAGCCGTCGCAGAAGATGTCCTTGACGAGTTTCGCCTTGCCTTCGACGATCTCGATGGCCCCCTCCGCACAGGCCGGGACGCAGAGGCCGCAGCCGTTGCAGAGCTCCTCGTCGATTTCGATGATCTTTCGTGCTGCTTTCATGTCCCTTGTCCTTGCGGCTTCGTGAATTTTGCGCCCCTCACCCCTGCAATCATCCCAGGATCGCCTTGAGGTCCGCCTCGGGCGTCGTGATCGGCTTGATGCCGAAGTTTTTCACGAGCACGTCGAGCACGCCCGGCGAGACGAAGGCCGGCAGCGACGGGCCCAGGCGGATGTCCCTGATCCCGAGGTACAGCAGGGTCAGCAGGATGGCCGCCGCCTTCTGCTCGTACCACGACAGGACCATCGACAGGGGCAGCTCGTTGACGCCGACGCCGAAGGCCTTGGAGAGGGCCAGGGCGATCTGGACGGCCGAGTAGGCGTCGTTGCACTGGCCCACGTCCAGCAGCCGCGGGATGCCGCCGATGGCGCCCAGGTCCTTGTCGAAGAAGCGGAACTTGCCGCACGCCAGGGTCAACACGACACAGTCCGCGGGCACCTGCTCGACGAACTGCGTGTAGTAGTTGCGCCCGGGCTTGGCGCCGTCGCAGCCGGCCACGAGGAAGAAGTGCCGGATCCGCCTGTCCTTCACGGCCTCGACGACCGCGCCGGCCACACCCATCACGGCGTTGCGGGCGAAGCCCGTCATCACCGTCTTGCCCGGTACGTCTTCGGGGAAACCGGGAAGCTCGAGGGCCCGGCGGATGACGGGTGAGAAGTCCTTGTCGGCGATGTGCGGGATCCCGGGCCATCCCACGAGGCCCGTCGTGAAGATATTGTCCCTGTAGGCCGGCTGGGGGCGCTGGATGCAGTTGGTGGTCATGAGAATCGCGCCGGGGAACTCGGCGAACTCCCTGGCCTGGTTCTGCCAGGCCGTGCCGTAGTGCCCGCAGAGGCGGCTGTATTTCTTGAGGCCCGGGTAGCCGTGGCAGGGGAGCATCTCGCCGTGGGTGTAGACGTTGATCCCCGTGCCCTCGGTCTGCTGGAGCAGCTCCGCCAGGTCCTTCAGGTCGTGACCGGAGACGAGAATGGCCTTTCCCTTTTTCGCGCCCAGGGAGACGGCGGTGGGCACCGGGTGGCCGTAGGCGCCCGTGTTGGCCGCGTCGAGCAGCTCCATCGTGCGCAGGTTCACCTCGCCGCACTTGAGCACGAGCCCCAGGGCCGCCTCCTGCGTGATCTTCCCGTCTGCCAGCGAGGCCAGCGCCTCGTGGACGAAGGCGTAGACGGCCGGGTCCTCCTGGCCGAGGATCCGGGCGTGATCGGCGTAGGCCGCGATGCCCTTGATGCCGAACAGCAGGGTGTGCTTGAGCGACAGGATATCGGCGCTTGCGGCCGGGTAGGATTGCAGCCCGACCTTTTCGCCTTGTTCGACCAGCCCCTCGAGGGTGCCGGCGGGCTTGAACGCGAGCGCATCGACGGAAGCATCGAGGCTCCCGCCGGCGGCCCTGACCTTGCCGATGAGCCGGTCGCGGGTTTGCACCGCCCGCCCGATCAGGGTCACGAAGCGCTCCGCGTCGAAGTTCACGTTCGTCAGCGTCGAGAAGAGCGCCTCGACGGTGAAGACGTCGGCCTCGCGATCGGCGATCCCCTTCCTACCCGCCGCGCTCGCCGCGGTCGACAGCCCGATGAGGGCGTGGATCAGGAGGTCCTGCAGGGCGGCCACGTCGTGCGGCTTGCCGCAGACGCCCCCCTTCGTGCAGGCCTCGCCCCTTGCCGTTTGCTCGCACTGGTAACAGAACATGGTCAGCCTCCTGGTCTGGATGGATCCATGGGTTCGTTTGCCTGGAGGGTTTATACGGGAAACCCCGCCGGAATTCCTTGACCGGGGTCAAAAAAAGTAAAAAAAAACGTTTTACGTTTTAGGTGTTACGTTTTAAGTAAAAGGCATGGAAAATGATATCCCGGGGTCGAGACAAGGGCTTGACTTTCCGGGGCGTTTTCATTCTAACACGTAACACCGGGAACCGTATCCTGTTCTTACCTGAAACCTAACACGTAAAACGTAAAACGATTGTATGAACACCCAGGCCTTCCTCTCCCGTCTGCCGCTGTTCAACGGACTGCCCGAAGGGGACCTCAGGGCCCTTGCGGGCATCGTCCTGGAGCGGTCCTACGCCCCGGGGGAGGCGATTTTCCGCGAGGGCGAACGGGCGGCGGGGCTCAACCTCGTCTTCTCGGGCCGGGTGAAGATCTTCAAGCTCGCCCCCAGCGGCAAGGAGCAGATCCTGCACATCATGGGGCCCGGCGAGCCCTTCGCCGAGGTCCCCGTCTTCCAGGGGGGCCGCTACCCGGCGAGCGCCGAGGCCATCGAGGCGAGCCGCGTCCTCTTCATCCCCCGCGACGGCCTCACCGACATGATCCGGAAGAACCCGGCCCTGGCCCTCGACATGCTGGCGGTGCTCGCGCGGCGCCTGAGGGAATTCGCCGCCACGATCGAGAGCCTGTCCCTGCGCGGCGTGCCGGAGCGGCTCTCGGCCTACCTGCTGCACGTCAGCGACCAGGAGAAGGGGGCGGCCGAATTCGAGCTGGGCATCAAGAAGGGCCTGCTGGCCAACCTGCTCGGGACCACGGGGGAGTCGGTCTCCCGGGTCTTCGCGAAGATGACGCAGGCCGGGCTCATCCGGGTGAACGGCAAGAGGATCGCCATCCTCGACCGCAGGGCACTGGCCGACGTGGCCGCGGCGAAGCGGGCGCTGGACTGACGGGGGAGCCATGGACTTCCGATACGGCCTCGACGACCGGCCCCCGCCCCTCGAATGGCTCCTCCTGGGCCTGCAGTGGTTCGCCGTCGCCGTGCCCTCCATCATCATCATCGGCAAGATCATCTGCACCGTGGGGCCCGCCGGGGCCTGCGACCCCCGGGTGTACCTGCAGAAGATGTTCTTCGTCGCCGCCCTGTTCATGCTCGTCCAGATCCACCGGGGGCACGGCCTGCCGCTCATCGTCGGCCCCTCGACGGTGATCCTCATCGGGATCCTGTCGAGCCCCGGCGCGCAGCCGGCCGCGCTCCACACGGCGATCCTGCTGGGCGGGCTGATGCTCGCCGTCCTGGCCTGGACGGGCCTCTTCGGGAAGATCCGCAGTCTCTTCACCCGGCGCGTCGTGGCCGTCGTGCTGCTGCTCATCGCCTTCACCCTCACGCCGACGATCATCCGGCTGATCACGGGCGGCGGCGCCGAGCCGCGCACCGGTGTCCTGTTCGCCTTCGTCATGAGCCTCGCGATGCTCATCCTGTACCGGCTGCTGGGCGGCGTCTGGCGCTCGACGCTGATCCTCACCGCCACGGTGGCGGGCACCGTCGCCTGGCATTTCTTCTTCCCCGCCGCCCGCGGGCCCGTCGCCCCCGCGCCGCTCCTCTCGTCGTTCTTCTCGGGCTTCACGACGACGCTCGCCTTAGACCCCGGGCTGCTGGCGGCTTTCCTGGTCTGCTTCCTGGCCCTGGCCGTCAATGACATCGGCTCCATCGAGTCGATGCACGTCTTCACGGGCGACGGCGACCCCGGGGGAAGGCTCCGCAGGGGCGTCCTGGTGACGGGCCTGACGAACCTGGCCGCGGGATTTCTCGGCGTCGTGGGCCAGGTCAACTACTCCCTGAGCCCCGGCGTCGTTGCCTCGTCGAGATGCCTGTCGCGCCATGCCCTGGTGCCGGCGGCGCTGCTGATGCTGGCCGTCGCCTTCTCGCCCGCCGCCATCGGGGTCATGGAGGCCGTGCCGCCCGTCGTGGTGGGCAGCGCCATGCTCTACATCCTCTGCGCCCAGATGGCGGCGGGGATCATGGTGCTCACGGAGGGCCAAGGGGCCGGAGGCCTCAACGGGGGCCTCGTGGTGGGGATCCCGCTGCTGGTGGCCGTCGTGGTGGCCTTCCTGCCTGCCGGCATCGTCGAGGCCTGGCCGCCCGTCATCCGGCCCGTGGCGGGCAACAGCTTCGTCATGGGCGTGCTGGCCGTGCTCTTCCTGGAGCACGGGCTGTTCCGGGCCGACGGCAAACCGGGGGGGCAGGCATGATCGCCCTGCTGACCGCCGCCGCCGTGTACGGGCTCTCCGCCGGGTTTTCGCCGGGGCCGCTGCTTGCGCTGGTCATCGCGCAGTCCATCCGGTTCGGCTTCCGGGAAGGCGCGAAAGCCGCCATGGCGCCCCTGGTGACGGATGTGCCCATCATCCTGCTGTCCGTGCTGGCCCTGCGGCCCTTCGCGGCCGACCGCGCGGTATTCGGCTGTCTCTCGCTGGCGGGGGGCCTGTTCGTCATGTACCTCGCCGGCAAGTGCATGCGGGCCGGGCCTCCGGAGGCGGCCGGGGCGGACGAGCGCCCGAGGTCCCTGCTCCGCGGCGCGGCCGTCAACGCCCTCAACCCGCATCCCTACCTGTTCTGGCTGACGGTCGGCGGGCCCGCGGTCATCCGTGCCTGGGCGGAGAGCCCCGGGGCCGCCGTCGCCTTCGTGGGCGTGTTCAGCGCGTGCATCGTGGGGGCCAAGCTGGTCGTGGCCGCCCTCGCCGGGCACGCGAGGGGCCTTTTGACCGGGAGGGCCTACGGCATCGTGATGCGGGCCCTGGGTCTGGCGCTTCTCGTCTTCGCCCTTCTGCTGTTCCGCGACGGGCTGGCCCTGTCGGGGCTCCTGGGGCATTCCTGACTGTCGCCCGGAGCCGGAGTGTGATATAGGGGAGCCTTCATTCCAAAGGAAAGCCGGTGTGCCATGAAATTCTTCCCGTCGAACCGAGAGAAATACTACGACCTCTTCGAAGAGCTGGCCGACAAGCTCGAGGAAGGGGTGAAGCTGTTCACCGAGATCATCGGCAACTATGCCTATTCGGAGTACAAGGTGGGCAAGCTCAAGGAGATCGAGCACGAGGCCGACCACATCACCCACCAGGTCTACAAGAGGATGCACAGGATGTTCCTGACGCCCATGGACCGGGAGGACATCTACCTGCTGGCCAACAAGATGGACAGCGTCCTCGACGAGATCGAGTCCGCCGCCGTGCGGATGTACCTCTACCGGATGAAGGCGCCCGCGCCGGAGCTCGTGAAGATCACCGAAATTCTCGGCGAGGCGATCGGAAAGATCCGCAAAGTCGTTTTTTCCGTCCGCAAGAAGCAGGACGCGTCGCTGATCCTCTCGCTGTGCGTGGAGATCAACACGCTCGAGAACGAGGCGGATCAGCTCTACCGGGCGGCCATGGTGCGTCTCTTCGAGGAGGAGAAGGACGCCATCGAGCTCATCAAGGTGAAGGACATCATCGGCCGCATCGAGACCGCCGTGGACAACTGCGAAGACGTCTCCAACATCATCGAGGGCATCGTCCTCAAATACAGCTGAGATCGGGGACGTTGGTAACATATTAGACAAACTTCACCCGACGGGTGCCGTTTCAGGAGAATCGATTGCCGAGAAAAGCCCGATTGGACGCCGAAGGCGCCATCCATCATGTCATCGTCCGAGGGATCGAGCAGCGGAGGATCTTCGACGACGACGGGGACCGGAGACATTTCATCTCGCGGCTGGCCACGGTGGCCGTGGAGACGCAGACCACGGTCTATGCCTGGGCCTTGCTGCCCAATCACGCGCACGCGCTCATCCGCAGCGGGCCGCTGGGGATCTCGAAATTCATGCGCCGCCTTCTGACGGGTTATGCCGTTTACTACAACCGCAGGCACGACCGGCAGGGCTATCTTTTCCAGAACCGTTACAAATCCATCCTGTGCGAAGAGGAGGCCTATTTCAGGGAATTGATCCGCTACATCCACCTCAACCCGCTGAGGGCGGGATTGGTCGACGACATGACCGCGCTGAGTTCCTATCCGTGGTGCGGGCACGCCTTCATCGTCAATGGTTCCGAATACCCCTGGCATGACGTGTCGTTTGTGTTGTCCCGGTTCGGGGAGAAAGGAGGGGAGGCGCGACGGCAATACAGGGAGTTTCTGGAACGCGGGATTCGGGAGGAAACCGCAGGCGGGAAAAAGCGCAAGTGGAAATCGGACTGGAGCCTCTTGGAGTGGTTGCGGAGTATCGGCCGCGCAGACGACCTGGAAGAGACTTCAGGGGACAATCGAGTGCTCGGAGGGGAGGGATTTGTCCGGGGCTTGCCATCCAGGGGACATCGCCCCACGGAGCCTGCAGCCCGGTCACCCGAAGAAAGGGTCCGCGAGCGCTGCGAGGAGGCGGGCATCAGTATGCTGGAACTCGCTTCCGGCAGCCGTCGTGCCAGTGTGACAGAGGTGAGGGTTCGGTTGGTGTTTGAGCTTTTGAACCACCCGGGGATGACACTGACGAATCTGGCGCGCCTTGTGGGTGTTACGAGGACAGGCGTATACAAGATCCTGGAACGCAAGGCAGGAGCGTGAGTTTGTCTAATATGTTACCAACGTCCCTGATCTCTGGCCTGGTCATCGTGCTGCTGTGTCTTGCCTGTGCACCGGGCGCGGCCGCCGCCGACGTGCCGAAGTGCCTGGCGCGGGAGCCCTCGGACACGGTCGAGTACACGGCCGCGAGGGCGAAGCTTTCCCCGAAGGAGCTGCTGGCGCGCCTGGTCTATGCCGAGGCCCTCTCGACGGGTTTCGGCGACGACCCCCTCGTCCACGAGGCCATCGCCTGGGGCGTCATGAACCGGGTGTGGCTGGCCGAGCGCTCCGAGAGCATGAAGAAGTCCTTCGGGAGCGGCATCCGGGGCGTCGTCTTCCGGAAGGGCCAGTTCAACCCCGCCGTCTCGCCGCGGTCCCCCTTCTCGAAGGATTTCCTCTGCCCGAAGGAGCCCGCCCTGTGGCGCTTTGCCCTGGAGGCCGCGGCCAAGGCCATGACCGGGGAGCGCAACCCCCTGATCCAGACCCCCTGGGAGCACGAGAACCATCTGTCGCTCGTCGTGAACTTCTACTACCCGCGGTCCGTCCAGGCCAAGGGCCCTTACCCCCCCTGGGAGGGCGGCGGGGCGCTGGAGTTCATCGGCGACGTCATGATCGGCGACCGGCTGCTGCCCGCCGAGCACGTGCGCTTCTACCGCCTCGCGCGGCCGCCGGCGGACCTGAAGCCTGCACGATGAAAAAATCCGATGCGAGGGAAAAGTCAGAAGTGCGTGGCATGCGGCCCTACCGTATTGCCGTCATGTCGTCTCGCATACGAAAAAAGTATTAGTTGCATTGGTTACGCAAATGTGGTAGGAGCACCCGTCAGCTTCGGACAGATGGCTCGTTTTCTGATAGATCTCCCATGGTTGCGGCAGGTAAGCTGACATCATACAGGCCATGGAGGATTTGCGGTCATGGGGAATCAAAGCAGGGCAGTGGCGGCAAAAGCCGACAGTGTCCCTCAAATTGTGGCGGGGAAGAAACCAGCGGCGGATGAGCGTTCCTGCCCGGGAAAAGGCATACTGTGGGGGGGCGTGATCTCGGCCGCACTCTGGCTCATCCTCATTGCTTTTTTGACTTTGCTGAAGTAGCGCCCCGCCGAGTGATCCCCGGAAGGCAAGGCCTTAAGACCCTGCCTAGGCGACTTGTCCCATCTGCCACCGATCACCCCGATGTCAGAAGAGGCCCCCCAAGCTGCCGGCGTAGCCCGTCATCTCCACGTAGCCCTCGCAGGTGACGGGGCTGCCGGCCGATGAGCCCTTGCCGTCGACGGCGCCCTCCCAGTAGGTCACGCCCGTCGAGCCCTCCGTGATCAGCTCCTGGGCCGACACGAGCGGCGCGAGCTGCAGGTCGATGCCTGCGGCGGGGATTCGGATGCGCCACCGGCCCGGGTATTTCCCGCCGCTGCTTGGGCTTGTCCATGTCGCGAGGACCTCCACGCCGATCTCGCCCAGCTGGAGGTGCCGGGAGCGGCCGTCGGCTTCCACGAGGGTGCCCGAGGATTCCTTCTCCACCGTCCCGTCGCTCTTCCTGAGAAAGTACAGCATCAGGTCCCGGCCGTCGGAGAGGTGGAGCGAGAACCAGTCCCACCCGACCTGCTCTTTCGTGAGGGCGTTGGAGCTGAACTCCTGGTCGAACCAGCTCACCCCCTCCACGGGCAGGGGCATCGGGGCGCCCGGCGTCCGGATCGTCCCCCTCGTTGCCAGGTCGGTGAAGGAGTAGTAGTAGGACGCCTGGCCCTTGCCGGGCCCCTTGCGGCTGAGGCCCCGGTCGCCCTGGAGGACCAGGGGTTTTCTCGGCGCGAGCTCGAGGGCAAGCTCCATCCCCCCGTGCCGTGCGCTGATGGAGATGCGATTTTCCTCCATTCTGGCCGACCAGCCGAGGTTCCAGACGTTCATGCCGTTCGTTGCCGCGCCGGCAAGCCCCGGGCCCGAGCGGGTGATCTGCTCGGCAAAGTGGAAGGTCCCGCTTCGGGCGTCGGTGAGGGCGAAGTGCGCCGGGTAGAGATCCCGCAGCGACCAGGGGTTGCCGGGGTCTGGGGCCCTGAGGCGCACGCCCTGCCGGAAGAAGGTGAGCTGGTAGCCGTAGCGGTTTCCCGCGGCGTCGCGCAGGTTGCCCGTGAAGTACCACCACTCGGTGCGGAACTCCGGGTGCGCCCCGTGGTCCCGCGGGAAGCTCCAGTTCCACGGCCCGACGGCCTGTCTCCACTCGTCGGCGGCGTGCGCGGGGGCGAAGGCCAGGAGGATCAGGACGATGATCAGGGACAGGGGGATCGGGTGCGTGGGCAGTCTGACAGGCATCTCCGGCGGCCTTGCTCGCAATGTCCGTTTCTTTGGAAGGGGCCGATGTTGCTACTCGAAATCCGCTCTGCTCAGGCCGGACTGTCGAATGATGGACAGGAGGGTCCCCGTCAGGATCTCTTTATGGTCGGGCACCGGGACGGTCCTGGTTGCGTTTCCTTCTTTCTTCTGCATGACGATGTGGCTGCCTCGGCGCCGGACTTCCACGAAGCCGCGTCCCGCGAGAATCGCACAGACTTCTCTTCCGGAAAGGACGGGAAGCTTAGGCAAGCGTCGCAACCTCTATGCTCGTGACGAAGATCTCATCCTGGAAACGCTCCTGGATTTCCTCCTTGGAGGCACATTCCAGGAAAAGGGACACAGCCTCTTTGAGGTTTGCCTTTGCCTGTTCGATCGTTTCCCCCTGGCTGGCGATGTCGAATTCGGGGCACAGGGCCACATACCGGCCCTTTTCCCCTTTCTCGATGATGGCCGTCAGCTGTCGTCTCATTGCGTTTTCGCGCCTCCTTGCAGCCGAACGATAGCACGTCCGTGCCTCGGCGACAAGTGACTCGTTTCACTCCTCCCGGATCTGCATCTGCGGGTAGGTGCGGTGCACCTTCCAGATCGGGTAGAGCGCCGCGCCGACGCTGGCCGCCAGGGCCGTGGCCGCCGTGAGGGCGTAGGGCTGCCAGTCGGTGTGGTAGAAAACGGTCCAGTTGAAGCTCCGCAGGTTGATGACGCGGATCAGGAGGATCGCCAGGACCGTACCGACTCCCGAACTCAGCACGAAGCTCACGAGCCCCATCCCCAGGGCCTCGAGCAGGGTCATGCGGGCCACCTGCCCCGTGGAGAAGCCCAGGGCCCGGAGGATCCCGAAGTCGCGCTGCCGCTCGATGAACAGGGTCACCAGGGCCCCCGTGATCCCGAAGAAGGCGATGACGATGGCCATGATGCGCATGGAGCGGGTCACGGCGAAGGTGCTGTCGAAGACCTCGAGGATGTTGCGGTGGAACTGCTCGCGCGTCGAGGCGGGCAGGCCCCGCGCGATGGCCCGGGCGCGCACGTCGTCGATGATCTGCTTCCTGCGGGGCTCCGCGGGGTCGATGAAGACGGCGATGCTGTTGATCGTCCGGTCGCCGTAGAGGCCGATGTAGGTTTTGCGGTCCATCATGACGAGGCCGTGCTCCGTCGAGTAGTCGTAGAAGACGGCCTCGATGCGCAGATCGACGGGGCCTTCGACCCCCTCCAGGGTCACGACGCTTCCGGGGCCCGCGCCGAAGCTCCGGGCGAAGCTCTCCGAGACGATGACGTCGCCGCGCCTGACCGCCTCCCAGTGCTCATCGCCTCCCTCGACCCAGCCGAACCGGGCGAAGCGCTGGAGCACGTCGGCCTTGATGCCCGCCACGTGGATTGTCCGGCCTCGGTAGAGGACCTGCACCTTGCGGTAGGTGTCGACGCCGCCGATCCCGGGGATGTTCCTGACCTCTTCGTAGAACTCCTCCGGGACCTCCATGTCCGTGGCGTTGGAGATGTACAGGTCGCCGCGCAGCTGTGTGCCCATCCACCAGATGAGGGACTGGCGGAAGCTGCCGATCATGGAGCCCAGGCCGATCGAGAGGGAGAGGGCCACCATGAAGGCGGCCACGGCGACACCCGTCCTGCCGAGGTTGCGGGTGATGTTGCCCGCGGCGATCCGTCCGGGCAGCTTCCCCGCCCACCCGAGGCCGCGCCGCAGGAGCGGGTCGGCGAAAAGCAGGACCACGCCCGTCAGCAGGCTCAGGCCGAAGAGAAAGCCGAAGACCCCGATGAAGGCCATGTAGATGCGCTTCGAGAGGAAGGCGAGCACGACGATGCTGGCGATCAGGACAGCCGCCCCCGCCAGCGCCACGAGCCAGGCCCGTCGCCGGTTCTCGCGGCTCCCGGAGCGGCCCCGCAGGGTGACGACGGGGTCGGTGCGGGTGAGCTCCAGCAGGGGGTAGAGGCTGCCCAGCAGGCTGGCCCCGAGGCCGATGAGGACCCCGGCGGCGGGCACCCACCAGCTCCAGGGCATGGGGGCGGGCCGCAGGAAGAAGTACAGGCTGCTGATCGTGCCGCCGATGACATCCGTGAGGGCCCGGCTCAGCAGAAAGCCGAAGACGCTTCCGAGCAGGCCGCCGACGATGCCGAACAGGGCGATCTCGGCCAGGAAGGCCCGGGCGACCTCGCCGCGGCTCGCGCCCAGGCTGCGCAGCACGCCCGCGTCGCGGCGGCGGCTGACGACGGCGAACATGGCCGTGTTGTAGATCAGGAAGACGCTCACGAAGAGGGCCATGAGCGAGAGGGCCTCCAGGTTGAGCCGGAAGGCCCCCACCATGGCCCCGAAGGTTTCCTGACGCTGGCGCTTGGACTGGATGCGCCAGCCCTCCTGCCAGCGGGAGGCGAAGCCGCTCTCGTCGCCGAGGATCAGGTCGACGTGGTCGATCCTGCCGGCAAGTCCCAGCAGCCTCTGGGCGTGGGCGATGTCCATGAGGATCAGGGGCTCGCCCGAGGGGTTGGCGAAGGTCCCGATCACCCGCAGGCGCCCCTTCAGGGTGGGCAGGGTGCCGCCGGCCGCGAGGCCGAGCGTGCGGGCAAGCCCGTCCTCGATCAGGACGGCCCGCTCGTCGGTGAGGAAGGCCAGCGAGTCCTCGAAGGATCCGCCCGTGCGCCGCTCGAAGGGGGCCCGGGCCAGCTCGGGGCGGATGGCCCGGTCCAGGAAGGGGTCGATGCCCAGCAGCCTCACCAGGTCGCCGTTTTCCAGCTTCAGGCGGCGCTCCAGGACGGGCGCGAAGGACAGGACGGCCGGATCGGCGACGAGGTCCTGCAGGACCGACTCGTCGATCGGGCCGGCGAGGCGCTCGAGGGTGTGGGTGGATTTGCCGCGCAGGAACTCCACGGCCTGGGAGAAGCTCGAGAGGGCCGACTGCGCCGAGAGGGTCATGCCGATGACGGCGGCCACCCCGCAGGCAATCCCGAGGAGCTGCAGGAGGCTGAGGCTCCGGCGCCGGTAGAGGTAGCGAAGGAAGGATCGGGTGACGGTGCGCAAGAAAACCTCGGTTACAGGCTTCGGGCTTAGGGCAAGAAATGGATGCGGGATTCTTCTTTCCGTTGCCTTATGCCCTTGGCCATAAGCCCATTGCCTTTCTTAATCGCATTGTTCGTCTTCCGTGATCACGCCGTCCACCATCTTCAGGATGCGGTCGGCGTACTTGCAGGCAAGCGGCGTGTGGGTCACCATGATGAGCGACGTGGCCGCCTCCCTGCATCGCCGCGTGATGAGCTGCAGGATCTGGTCGCCCGTCGCCGTGTCGAGGTTTCCCGTGGGCTCGTCGGCCAGGATGAGCGCAGGTTCCTTCACGATGGCCCGCGCGACGGCGACGCGCTGCTGCTCGCCGCCCGAGAGCTCGTGGGGGTAGCGGCCCTCCTTGCCCTGGAGGCCAACTTTCTCCAGGGCCGCGCGGGCGGCCCCCGCGTCGGTTCGGCCGGCCAGCTCGAGGGCGAGATAGACGTTCTCGAAGGCCGTCAGGGTGGGCAGGAGGTTGAAGAACTGGAAGACGAAGCTCAGGCGCAATCGCCGCAGCTCGGTGCGGCCTTCCTCCCCGAGGGCCTGGAGGTTGCGGCCGTCGATCTCGACGGTGCCCCGGGTGGGCCGGTCGAGGCCCGCAAGCATGTTCAGGAGGGTCGTCTTGCCGGAGCCGCTCTTGCCGAACAGGGCCACCACCTCGCCGGGGGCCACCTCGAGGCTTGCGCCGCGCAGGGCTTGGATCACGACCTGCCCGTCCTCGCGGTACTCCTTCCAGAGATCGACGACGCGAACGACCGGGGACGTTGGTAACAAATTAGACAAACTCATGCTGCCTTCCTTTTTCTGAAGTTTGTCCAATTTGTTACCAACGTCCCCATTCTCAGATGTCCTTGAGGCGAAGGTTGGCGGGCGATTTCTCGATCGCCTCGCCGAAGGCCTTCAGGCTCTGCTCGATGCGCTGGAGTTCCTCCGTCGCGGCCACGGGGATCCGGTCCACCCCCCGCCGGTCCAGGGCGTCCATGACGAACTTCACCGTCAGGAGGTCCGTGTCGCGGGCGGGCACGTAGGCGGCCTCGTCGCCGCCCTGCCGGTCCGCCTCGATGAGGACCCCGCTCTCCGCGAGTGCCTCGAGAAGCTCCTCGGTGAGCCCCCGCGGGATCTCGAGGCTCTCGGAAACGCCCGCCGCCGTCAGGGGGACCTCGCCCGTTGCGAACTTGCGGCTCACGTGGTTGACGATCCGCAGGGCCAAAAGCCGCCGGAAGGAATGGCTTGCGCGCCTCGAATCGGGTCCGAACTCGAGGGCGTCGGCATGCTGGTGGATGCAGGAGATCTCGGCGCCGGCCAGCACGATGAGCCAGCTGAGCTGCAGCCACGTCAGAAAGAGGGGCAGTGCGGCGAAGCTGCCGTAGATGGCGTTGTAGTTGGCGACGCCCACCTGGAACTTGACGTAGACCATCTGGACGACGACGTACACCGTTCCGGCGACGATGCCGGCGATGACGCCCGAGCGGCGGTTGACATGCCGGTTCGGCATGAAGAGGTACAGGAAGGTGAAGAGCACCCACATGATCGCGAAGGGGGTGATCTCCAGCAGGACAAACACGAGGAGCCCGAGAATGCCCAGCACGTCGAAGCGCTTCGTGAGCGCGCCGAGCTGCGTCGTGATGAAGACGGTGGCGCCGCTCGACAGGACGAGCAGCACCGGCGCCACGAGCATGACGGAGAGGTAGTCGGTGACCTTGCGGGAGAAGGAGCGCTCTTTTTTGACGGCCCAGATGTCGTCGAAGGATCGCTCGATGTGGCCCAGGACCTTGATGATCGCCCAGAACAGCAGGATCACGCCGACCCCGGCGACGAGGCCGCCCTTCGTGTTCGCCAGCATGGCATTGGCGAACTCGAAGACCTCCAGGAGGACCTCCTCCTGCCCGGGGAAGCGCTCGAGGATCTTCTCCTCCAGGATCTTCTCGAAGGCGAAGCCCTTGGCGATCCCGAAGGCCATGGCGACGACGGGGACGATGGAGAGCAGGCTGTAGAACGTGAGCGCCGAGGCCCTCAGCGGGCAGCGGTGCTCCTGGAAGGCGGCGGCGGCGGCCAGCAGGATCCGCAGGCAGCGGACGGCGAAGGCCTTGGGCGGCGGCAGGTCCTTCGCACGGATCCGCCAGATGTCTTCCTGGAAGAACGTTCGAATCTTCGCCATCACGGTCCCGCCTCCCCTTGCGACGGTGTCGCAGATCCGATGTTGTCATTCCGCACAAGCGCAGCGCGATGCGGGATCCAGTCTTTTCAATGAGTTCTGGATTCCCGCTTCCGCGGGACTGACATGATCTCGGCATTTTTCAATAATGCGACACGGCATCCTTGGCCCGAGGTCCTTCCATTCGCCCCGTCCCCGTTTTTGTTTAGCACAGCATGCAGCGAAGGTAAAGGATTGCGGGTAAGGGACGGAAGAGAGAATTTGAAACTTGCCCGTCTGGAGCCTCAAGGAAGGCATGAAACTTGCTTTATTATCCGTGCAGAAAAACCCAACCACCTCCTTTCATCTCCTTCGGGGCAGGGCGCGAGACCCTGCCCCACGTTTTTTCCCCTCGTGCTCAAATCAATGGACCTCCGGCCTGCGGGCCTGTAAAATGCCGGCAACGATCGCCGCAGGGCATGCCGGGATTCCGGGAGGCCGGTCCGGTCTCGACGTCGGGGGAAACCGTGAGCGCTGAAACGAAGACAACGCAAGGTACGCAGCCGGCGGCCCGCGCCCGGCTCATCGTCGCCGTGACGATCGGCAACGCCCTCGAGTGGCTCGACTTCAGCGCCTATGCCCTGTTTGCCGTTTTCATCGCCCGGGACTTCTTCCCGGCCGAAAGCGAGCTGGCCTCGCTGCTGGCCGTCTTCGCCACCTTCGCCGTCGGGTTCGTGATGCGGCCCGTGGGCGCACTGGTGCTGGGCAGCTACGGCGACCGGCACGGCCGCAGGGCGGCCCTGAGCCTCACGATCCTGCTGATGGCGCTCGGCACCGCCCTCATCGCCTTCACGCCCGGCTACGCGACGATCGGTGCGGCCGCACCGGTCCTCATCGTGCTGGCCCGGATGCTCCAGGGGCTGTCGGCAGGCGGCGAGATCGGGGGGGCCGTGGCCTTCCTCGCCGAGCACGCGCCGGCCGGGATGCGCGTCCGCTACGTTTCATGGCAGCAGGTCGGGCAGGCCGGGGCGTTCCTGCTCGCCGGCCTCTCGGGCCATCTCGTGATGAACCTGCTGAGCCCCGAGCAGGTCCAGGCCTTCGGCTGGCGCATCCCCTTCGTCTTCGGCCTCTCCATCGCCCCCGTCGGGTTCTATATCCGGTGGAAGCTCGACGAGACGCCGCTCTTCGACCGGTACCGCAGGGGCAGACCGGCCCGGGCGGGCCGCCCCGTGCGCGAGCTGCTCGTCGGCCACCGGCGCGCCCTGCTCGTCGGGATCGGTCTCGTCGCCGTGGGGGCCGTCTGCAACCACCTGGCCAATTACATGCCCACCTACCTCATCCGCGAGCTCAAGATGAGGCTCTCGAGCGCCTACATCGGCCTGTTCGTCTTCGGCTGCGCCCTTTGCCTCGCCCCCCTGGCGGGCGCCTGGAGCGACCGCGCAGGACGAAAGCCCCTGATGATCACCGCCGCGGTCGGGATGCTGATCTTCGCCTACCCGGCCTTCTGGATCCTCAACCGCTGGCCGGGCGAGCCCGCCCTGGTCCTCGTCCAGCTCGTCCTGGGGCTGCTGCTGGTTCTCTACGCGGTGCCGGCCTATGCCGTGGGGGCCGCGCTGTTTCCGACGCCGGTACGAACCACGGGGCTCGCGATCATCTACAGCGTGGGCGTCACGATTTTCGGGAGCCTGACCCCGATGGTGGGCACCGTCCTCGTGTCCCTGACGGGCGACCGGCTCTCGGTGGCCTGGTGGTTCGTCGCGGCTTCCCTCATCAGCCTTGCGGCCCTCGCGATGTTGGACGACCGAGGGGATGAAACCATGGATTGAAAGCGTGCGAAAGGGGGAATGAATGACAAACGTTCAATCGACAGACCGGGCGGCCTGGCTCACCGCGCTGATCCGCGACTGGGTCGGCACCGCGCCGGAAAACACGCTGGGGGGAGCGGACCGCGAGCCGGCCTGGGACGAGCCGCTCGTCGGGTTTTCACGCGGCGACGACCCCTACTGGGAGGCCTTCAAGGAGCACGTGGGGCCCTTCCACTGGACGCCCGCGGAGGCCTTCGGGCTGGCGTTCCCGGACGGGAGCCCCTCGGGGAAGGACCTATCGGTGATCAGCTGGATCCTGCCCCAGACGCGGGCCACGAAGCTCGACAGCCGCAAAGAGAGGACCTACCCGCCGGAACGCTGGGCCCGGTCCCGCATCTGCGGCGAGGCGGCCAACGAGGCGCTCCGCAGGCACGTGGTCGCGGAGCTGGCCGGGGCGGGCATCCGGGCGGCGGCGCCGGTGCTGCTGCCCCAGTGGGCGCGCATGCCCTCGGAGAAATTCACCTTCGCGTCGAAGTGGTCCGAGCGCCACGCGGCCTTCGTCTCGGGGCTGGGGACCTTCGGCCTCTCCGACGGGCTCATCACCCCCCGCGGGAAGGCCATGCGCACGGGCTCCGTCGTGGCCGAAATCGAGCTTCCCCCCACCCCGCGGGCCTACAGGGGGCACCGGGACTGGTGCCTGTGGTTCAGCCGCGGGACCTGCAAGAAGTGCGTGGCGCGCTGTCCCGTGGGGGCCCTCTCGGAGGCGGGGCACGACAAGATCCCCTGCTCGAAGCACGTCCACGAGACCTGCAAATCCTACATCGTGGAGCACTTCGGGTTCGAGGGCTACGCCTGCGGCCTTTGCCAGACGGGGGTTCCCTGCGAGTCGGGGATCCCGCGGGCGGAGGACGAGGGTCCGCCCTGAGCGGGGCGAAGACGGAAAAAAAAGCCCGATCGCGCGATCGGGCTTTTTTATTCCTGTCGACGGGCGGGCGCCGTCAGATCTCCGCGTCGCAGCGCAGGCAGCGCGTCGCCTCCTTGACGGCCTGGTCCTTCCTGTAGCCCAGCTCCACCTCGGCGAAGTTCTTCCGCCGGAATTCGGCCCCGAGCTCGGGCATGCGGGCCTGCGGGCACTCCTCCGTCTCCTCGTCGACGACGAAGGGGATGTGGATCTGCTCCTCGGAGGGCGGCACCCAGGCCGGCTCGCCGTTGCGCTTGCGGATCCAGCCGTCGATGTCCTCGGCCGCGCCGTGGCCCGCCGCGATGGCCTTGACGACCGTCGCGGGGCCCGTCACGGCGTCGCCGCCGGCGAAGTACTTGGCCTGGGTCGTCTGGGAACGGATGTCGTCCCGGACGTCGAAGCAGGACCACTTGTTGACCTTCACGCCGCTCTCGGCGGGTACGAAGGACAGGTCCGGCGTCTGGCCGATGGCGGCGATCACCGTGTCGACGCTCAGGGTGAACTCGGAGCCCGGGATCGCCACGGGCCGCTTGCGGCCGCTCGAGTCGAAGTCCCCGAGCTTCTGCCGCAGGCACTCGATCCCCGCCACGCGGCCGTTCGCGCCCACGACGCGCAGCGGCGCGATGAGGTACTCGATCTTGATGCCCTCGTGCTCCGCGGCGACGATCTCCTCGGCCGCTGCGGGCATGTCCTCGCGCAGGCGCCGGTAGAGGATCGTCACCTCGGCCCCGAGGCGAAGGGCCGTGCGGGCCGCGTCGATGGCGGAGTTGCCGCCGCCGATGACGGCGACCCTCGAGCCGAGGCTCTTGCGGCCGCTCTTCCAGCCCTCCTCGTCGCCGTTGTAGTCGCGGAGGAACTCGACGCCGCCCCAGACCCCCTGGAGGTCCTCGCCCTCGATGCCCATGCGCTGGCTCTTGTGGGCGCCCGGCGCGAGGTAGACGCAGTCGAAGTCCTCGTTGAGCTTGCCCCAGGACACCTCGCGGCCCACCCGGGTGCTGCAGCGGATGTCGACGCCCAGCTTGCGGATGTCATCGATCTCCTTCTCGAGGACCGTCCTCGGCAGGCGGTAGGAGGGGATGCCCCAGCTGAGCATGCCGCCCGGCGTGGGGAGCTCCTCGAAGACCGTCACGGCATAGCCGCGCAGGGCGAGATCCCGGGCGCAGGTGAGGCCCGCGGGCCCCGCGCCGACGACGGCGATCTTCTCCTTGCGGGTGATGCCGACGGGCCTCACCTGCGGCCGCGGCGCGTTGTCGGTGATGTAGCGCTTCAGGAACTTGATCGCCACGGGCTCGTCGAGCAGGCCCCTGCGGCACTTGGTCTGGCACTGGTGGTCGCAGACCCTCCCGCAGACCGAGGGGAAGGGGTTGGTCTTCAGCATGACCCTGTAGGCGTCCTCGAGCCGGTTGTCGCGGATCAGCGCGATGTAGGCCGGCACGTCCATCCCGATCGGGCAGGTGTGCTGGCAGGGCGACTTGAAGAGGGCCGAGCAGACGGCGGCGCGGCATTTCTTGTCGCGGATGTGCTCCACGTACTCGTCGCGGAAGTAGCGGATCGTCGAGAGCACGGGGTTCGGGGCCGTCTGGCCGAGGCCGCACAGGGCGGCGTCCTTGATCACGGTGGCCATCGACTCCAGCAGCTCGATGTCGCCCTCCCGGCCCTTGCCCTGGCAGATCCGGGTCAGGATGTCGAGCATGCGCTTCGTGCCCTCGCGGCAGGGGGTGCACTTGCCGCAGGACTCGTCCTTGCAGAAGTCCATGAAGAAGCGGGCCATGTCCACGGCGCACTTGTCCTCGTTCATGACGATGAGGCCGCCCGAGCCCATGATGGCGCCCAGCTCGGCGACCTTCTCGTAGTCGACGGGGGCGTTGAGGTGCTGCACGGGGATGCAGCCCCCGGAGGGCCCGCCCAGCTGGGCGGCCTTGAACTTCTTGCCGCCCGGGATGCCGCCGCCGATGTCGTAGATGATCGTCCCGAGGGTGGTTCCCATGGGCACTTCCACGAGGCCCACGTTGTTCACGTCGCCCGTCAGGGCGAAGACCTTCGTGCCCTTGGACTTCTCGGTGCCGACGCCGGCGTACCAGTCGGCCCCGCGCAGGATGATCTGGCCGATGTTGGCCAGGGTCTCCACGTTGTTCAGCACGCTGGGCTTGGCCCACAGGCCCGCCACGGCGGGGAAGGGCGGCCGGGGCCGCGGCATGCCGCGCTTGCCCTCGATGGAGGTCATCAGCGCCGTCTCCTCGCCGCAGACGAAGGCCCCCGCGCCCTGGTAGATCTCGATGTCGAAGTCGAAGCCCGTCCCGAGGATGTCCCTGCCCAGCAGGCCCATCTCGCGGGCCTGGCCGAGGGCCACGTTGAGACGGTGGATCGCCAGCGGGTACTCGGCTCGGCAGTAGATGTAGCCCTGCTTCGAGCCGATCGCCTTGGCGGCGATCACCATGCCCTCGAGCACCGCGTGCGGGTCCGCCTCGAGGACGCTGCGGTCCATGAAGGCCCCGGGGTCGCCCTCGTCGGCGTTGCACAGCACGTACTTCACGTCACCGGGCGAGCGCTGGGCGAACTGCCACTTGAGCCCCGTGGGGAACCCGGCGCCGCCGCGGCCGCGCAGGCCCGACTTGATGATCTCCTGGACGATCTGCTCGGGCGTCATCTCCGTGAGGGCCTTGGCCATGCCGGCGTAGCCGTCGCGGGCGATGTACTCCTCGATGTTCTCGGGGTCGATGAGGCCGCGGTTGCGCAACACCCGGAGATCCTGCAGGGCGAAGAAGGGGATCTCCTGCATGGAGGGGATCCGGTCCTCCTTGCCCGGCTCCCGGTAGAAGAGCCTCTCAAGGGGGCGGCCCTTGACGAAATGCTCCTCCACCAGCTCGGGGACGTCCTCGACCTTCACCGTCATATAGATGATGCCTTCGGGGTAGACGACCATGATGGGCCCCATGGCGCAGAAGCCGTTGCATCCCGTCTCGACGACCTTGATCTCCTCGGCGAGGCCCCGCTTGCCGAGCTCGTCGACGAGGGCCTTCTTCACGGCGAGGCTGCCCGATGCGTGACAGCCCGTTCCCCCGCAGACCAGTAAATGCGAGCGAAATACTTTCATCGATTGCGTTCCTCCCCTGCAATGGATTCCACCACCGGGGGCCGGGGCCCCCGCTGCCCCCTCAGCGGACGACCTCGGCGCCCTTCGCGAGGACGAAGTCCGTCTGGATCTCCCCCTCCAGGACGTGCCGCTTGAAGACCTGGCGCATCTTCATCTCGTTCATCTTCTCGTACTTGATGGGCTCCTTGCCGAGCAGTTCGACGGTGACGAGGGGCTCGCGGCTGCACAGCCCCATGCAGCCCGAGGTGGTGACGATGACGTCCGTCGTGTTCGTCTCCTCGATCACCTGCATCAGTGCGTTGAGCACCTCGCGGGCGCCCGAGGCGATGCCGCAGGTCCCCATGTGGACGGTCACCTTGGCCCGCTGGCCGCCCTCGCGCAGGGCCGTCTGGGAGTGAACCTTCTCCTTGATCCTCTTGAGGTCTTCGATCTTGAGCTTGGACATGGCGTAACCTCGCTGAATCGGCTTAAGGCTTCGGGCTCGTGGCGTAAGGCTGAATAAAGTTCTTTCCGGTTCCTTACGCCTTATGCCTTACGCCTTACGCCTGTCTTATTGGTACTCGTCCAGCACCGCTTTCAACTTCTGGGTCTTGACCCGCCCGTGGACGTTCTCGTCGACGACGATGACCGGGGCCAGTCCGCAGGCCCCCAGGCAGCGGACCGTCTCGTAGGTGAAGCGCCGGTCGGCCGTCGTCTCGCCTTCCTGGACCTTGTAATCCTTGACGATGCTCTCCCCGATCGCCTTGCCGCCGCGCACGTAGCAGGCCGTGCCCAGGCAGACGCGGACGGTGTGGCGGCCGCGCGGCTTCATCGTGAAGAAGGAGTAGAACGTCACCACCCCGTAGACCTGCGCCAGGGGGAGGTTGAGCCCATCGGCGATCCTCTTCTGGACCGGCATGGGGAGATAGTCCAGCACCACCTGGGCCTCCTCCAGGACGGGGATGAGGCAGCCGGGCTTCCCCTTGTGCCGGGCGATGATCGCGTCGAGCTTTGCCACCTGCTCGGGGCTGAAGTCCTTGAGCAAATCGCCGTTGCCGTTCTTCATGGATGATCTCCTCTCTCGGGAGCGCGTCATGCCGCGGCCCCGATGTCCCGCAGCCCCTCCGCGATGTGCCCGCGGAGAAAGCCCGTGACGTCGGGGTGATGGAGCGGAACGCCCTCCAGTGCGTTTTTGATCTCTCGGGTGTCCAGCAGGTAGGTCCTGCCGTTCACTTCGTGCCGGTAGATGAAGTCCTGCCCCGGGTTTCCCACCAGGAGCGCAATGAGGGTCGACGCGATGTCGCCCAGGGGCTGCCGGTCGATGTGGCTGAGTCCGAAGACCGCCTCGACGACCGTTCCCGTGCGCGGCCTCGAGCGCAGGGTCATCCGTCCGCCGGTCCGCACGGCCGCTTCGGCAAGCATCGGGAGCCCCAGGCCGACCCGGCGGACCTTCTTCGTCGTGTAGAAGGGGTCCAGGGCCTTCGCGCGCTCCTCCCGGGTCATGCCCGCGCCGTTGTCCGTGATCCGCATCATGAACAGGTCCCTCGCCCGGTCCTCCCGGATCAGGATGCGCACGAGCGTCGCCCCGGCGCGGATGGAGTTCTCGACGATGTCCAGGATGTGAAGGGCCAGCTCGAGCACTCTCTCACTCCAGGATGCGGCGGCCGTCTTTCCGCTCGAAGGCCATCTTCAGCTCCGGCAGCGTCGGCTCCTTCAGCAGGGCCCGGGTGATGCCCCGCCCGATGTCCGCGATGAAATGGGCATCGGAGGATTCGATGAGGGCGAACCGCGCGAACTCCGGGTGGGCGCGCCGCGCCCCGGCGATCCCCGTGCGCCGGGTCACTTCGACGGCGTCCAGGGGGAGCCCCTCGGGGATGAACCCCAGCTGCCCGAGGATGCCGAAACTCTCCCGGTCCACGTGGGCCGCGACGGCGAGCCCCCCGTGGCGGTGGATCTCGTCCACGATCCGCTCCAGGGGCAGCGTCGTGGCCCCCATGAGCAGCCTCTCGCTGAGCGCCTCCACCTCGTCGTGCTCGTTGACGACGGCCTGGCAGCCGAAGCGGTCCTCGTCGTTGACTCCCGGCAGGTGCCGATAGACGAGTTCCTGCAGCGCGCTCAGGGGCTCCAGCTTGTCAAAGAGCGCGAGGACGTGCACCTCTTCGCTGCTCGTGATCTCCATGCCGGGAAAGACGGTCAGGCCCGTCCCCTCGGCGGCCTTGACGACGTAACGGACGTTTTCGGAAGCGTTGTGGTCGCAGACGGCGATGAGGTCGAGACGGCGCGCGAGCGCCATCGAGACGACGGCCCGGGGGTACATGTCGAGGTCGGCGCAGGGCGAAAGGCAGGTGTGGACGTGGAAATCACAGCGGAACTCCCTCATCATCAGCGGGACCCCTTGCGGGCTGCTGCCGCTCTCTCCCCCCGGTCGCGGCCTTTCCGGGCCGCACACGCAAAACCCTGCAAGGAACGTCCGGTTCGGCCCGTTCCTTTACTACAAATTCACGGGTGGATCAACGCATATATTCGCCCGACGATCTCGAAGGCCGGCAGGTCCGTCACCAGGATGGGGATCCCCTCCGCCTCGGCCTTGGCCGCCGTGTCGGGGGCGGGTTCGCAGCCCTGGATCAGGACGATCCCCGCGAGGTCCTTGAGGCCGGCCACGGCCACGATGTTCTGGTGCACCTGGCGAGTGATCCAGATGTCGCCCTCCTTGCTGTTGGCCATGACGTCGCTGAGCAGGTCCCCCACGTATCCCCCCGTGACCTCCCGCCCGAGGTTTCCCCCGGCGCACTGCACCTTGAGTCCCAACTCGCGGACCAACGCGTCAAGCTGCATAAACGTCCTTTCGTGCCGCACCGTCGCGGCGCGGATGCCGCGAAGCCCGGCTTTCCCTTCACAGCGTGAACGGGCCCAGGTCGGGGTGCAGCATCTTCTGGAAGTTCAACACCGTCATCTTCACGCAGGTGCCCACGCCCAGCTCGGAGGTGATGATGAGGTGGTCGGAGTATTTCTTCATGTTCGCCAGGCCCATCCCCGCGCCGAACCCCATCTCCCGGACGGCGGCCGATGCCGTGGAATACCCCTCCTGCATGGCCATCTCGATGTCGGCGATGCCGGGTCCCTCGTCCTTGGAGACGATCTTCACCGCCTCGTCGGTCACGGTCAGGGTGATCGTCCCGCGCTTGGCATAGGAGACGATGTTGATCTCCGACTCGTAGCAGATGATGGCGACCCGCCGCACGATGTCCGTCGAGACGCCGAGCTCCTTCAAGATGCCCTTGATATGGCCCGACACGTGGCCCGCATTCTGGAAGTTGCCGCCTTCGACATCGAAGGCCTTCTCGAAATTCAGCGCCTCCGCCATCTCTAGGTCTCGCCGCCGACCTTCACGATGCATCCCGTGATCCCCCGCGCGTGCAGGCGGCCGGAGGTCTCGAACAGGATGTACTTCGTCGAGAGGATGGGGATCTTGAGCTCCTCGGCGAGCTTGACGGTTTCCTCGGTCGGCTTCTTGCCGCGCACCATGATGATCGCGGTGATGTCCAGGATGTCCGCCGTCCGGACGACCTGGGGGTTGGTGAGCCCCGTGAGCAGCATGCTGTCCGGCTTGGCGAAGGCCAGGACGTCGCTCATGAGGTCTGCGGCAAAGGCCGTCTTGACGGGTTTTCCCAGCTGGTCGTGGCCGACGAGGACGTCGGCCTCCAGGATCTCCTTCACGTCGTTCAGGGTCACTGCATCCTCCTGTGGTGTCATGGCCTTCGTGCGCGTCGAGGGCATCATGCAGGGGGCGATGCCCGTCCGGGCCGGAATCGCTGGAACGGCCGATAAATCTTAGGGTTGGTAACATACAGACGCGCAAGAAGTCAACCAGGAAGATTGCCCCGCTGCTCCGCGGGGACCCGCCCGGCGGGGGAGGCGCGGACAGAAAAAAAAGAGAAACATTTCCCTTGACAGGGGGGAGCGGCCGGTGTATTAGTGACCAGCGGTCAGTAAATGACCACTATTCATGTTCGTTCCCGGCCGTCGGCCGGGAGGGACGACCGGGAGGGAGGTCTTGGGGTCGGAACGCAGGAGAGAGAGGGAGAAGGAGCAGCGGCGCAACGCGATCCTCCGCTCGGCGAGAAAGGAATTCTTCGAGAAGGGGTTCCGGGCCGTCACGGTGGACAGCATCGCCCGGCGCTCCGAGCTGAGCAAGGGGGCGATCTACCTCTACTTCAAGAGCAAGGAGGAGATCTACGCCCAGATCCTGCTGCGGGACATCGACAAGTTCCACGAAAAGGTGGAGAGCCTTCTCGACCCCTCCAGGAGCGCGTCGGATAACCTGCGCCGCTACGCCGAGGTCTATGCGGCGTTTTTCATCAGCGACCGGGAGCTGTTCCGGATCTTCATGAACTTCATGATCCAGCACAACCCCGTCAACTTCACGCCGAACATCAACGACCACATCGTCAGATCCACCAACCAGACCGTCGTCGTCATCGAGCAGATCCTGCAGATGGGAATCGAGCGCGGCGAGTTCCCGCGAACGCTCGACATCCGGGTCTGCCGCAACGCCCTGTGGGGGCTTCTCAACGGCATCATCGCCCTGCACCTCTTCACGGGCAGGGAAAACACGAGGGAAGAGCGGGTCCGCAACCAGGTCCGGGGCGGACTCGAGGTATTCATCGCGGGGCTGCGCTCCGTTTAAGAACAGCAGGCAGAATCCGGACACGGTCCCGGCGCCCTGCCCGAAACAGAAAAAGGGCAGGGAGAAGAAGGTGAGAGGGTGAGAGGGTAAGAAGGTTGGCGAAGCGGAGTCCGAACGACTGATTGCAGCCGTTTCCCACCTTCTCGACTTCTCCCCTTCCCAACCTCTTCCTCAGGGGCCGCCGGCAGGCTGCCGCGAACGATCTTCGAGAGGGGAGACACCTATGAGCAACATGCTGGTGAACACGCGGGATCAGAAGTTTGTGCTCTACGAGCAGATCGGGATCGACAAGCTCTTCGAGACCGAGAAGTACGCCGAGTACAACAGGGAAACGGTGGACATGATGCTCAACGAGGCCGAGAAGCTGGCCATCGAGGTCCTCCTGCCCACCTACGACAAGGGCGACAAAGAGGGCTGCAAATTCGAGAAGGGCAGGGTCAAGGTGCCGGCCTGCTTCCACGACGCCTACAGGAAGTTCTGCGAGGGCGGGTGGCTCAACTGCATGCGCAGCGTCGAGTCCGGCGGGCAGGGGATGCCCAACACCGTCTCGCAGGCCTGCTACGAGTTCTTCCAGGCCGCCAACTACCCCCTGATCATGTACCCGGGTCTGACCAACGGCGCGGCGGGACTCATCGACCGCTTCGGCACGCCGGAGCAGAAGAAGAAGTACATGGAAAAGATGTACACCGGCGAGTGGGGGGGGACGATGTGCCTCACCGAACCCGGCGCCGGCAGCGACGTGGGCTCCCTGAAGACGACGGCCAAACGGCTGCCCGACGGGACCTACAGCATCCAGGGCACGAAGATCTTCATCTCCTCGGGCGATCACGACCTGACGCCGAACAACGTCCACACGGTGCTCGCCCGCATCGAGGGGGACCCCCCGGGGACGAGGGGCATCTCGATCTTCATCGTGCCGAAGTTCCGCGTGAAGGCCGACGGCAGCCTCGGGCCCTCCAACGACGTCACCACGGGCGGCATCGAGCACAAGATGGGGATCAAGGGCTCGGCCACGGCGATGCTGATCTTCGGCGAGGAGGGCAAGTGCGTGGGCGAGCTCCTGGGCAAGGAGCGCGAGGGCATGAAGGTCATGTTCCACCTCATGAACGAGGCGCGCCTCGAAGTGGGGCTCCAGGGCCTCGGGACGGCCACGGCGGCCTACGAGCACGCCGTGGAGTACGCCAAGCAGCGGCTCCAGGGCTCGGAGATCTTCGAGTTCAAGAACCCGGCGGCCCCGCAGGTGCCCATCATCCGCCACCCCGACATCCGCCGCCAGCTGCTGTGGATGAAGGCCCACGTCGAAGGGTGCCGGGCGCTGCTGTACTACGCGAGCTTCTGCCAGGACATGATGGAGGCGGCCCCGACCAAGGAGGAGCGGCAGCAGTGGGCCAGCCGCGCCGACTTGCTCATCCCCGTCTGCAAGGCCTACGTGACCAACCGCGCCCTCGATGTCTGCTCGGTGGGGATCGACGTCTACGGCGGATACGGCTACTGCTCGGAATACCCCATGGAGCAGTACATGCGGGACTGCAAGATCACCCAGATCTACGAGGGGACCAACGGCATCCAGGCCCTCGACCTGGTGGGCCGCAAGCTCGGCATGAAGAAGGGCATGCACCTGCTGGCCATCGCCAAGGAGATGGATGCCGCCGTGGCGAGCCTGCGCGAGGAGTTCCCCGAGCTGTCGGCCTACGTCAACTACCTCGCCGAGGCGAAGAACGCCATGACGGATCTCACGATCCAGTTCTTCAAGCTGGGCAAGAGCGCGAGCTTCCTCGTCCCGATCCTCTACGCGAGCCCCTACCTGAACCTCTTCGGGGACGTGGCCGTGGGCTACCTGCTCATGCAGGCCGCCGGCATCGCCCAGAAAAAGCTCAACGCCATCTACGCCGAGGCGGGGGCCAAGAGCTCCAAGGCCAAGCAGCGGGCGCTCGTCCACACGAACCCCGAGGTGGCCTTCTACCAGGGCAAGATCGCTTCGGCGAAGTTCTTCGCCGTCAACGTCCTGACCTCCGTGCGGGGCAGGGCCGAGGGGATCAAGGCGGGCGACCGCACCCCCATCGAGATCGCCGACGAGAGCTTCGCAATATGAGGCTGAAGGCTGAAGGCATCGTATAGACAAGAACATGTCAGGCATGAAACCGGGGTGAATGCATCGGGAACAGGGATTTGCAATCGATGACCCTTTTGCCGTTCACCCCGGGCCTTTCGCCTGATTTCGAATCCAGGAGGAGGAAACCATGTCGTTTCAGATCAAGAAAGCGGCCGTTTTAGGCGCGGGGGTCATGGGCGCGAACATCGCGGCCCAGCTGGCCAATGCGGGGATTGAGTGCCTGCTGCTCGACATCGTGCCCCCCGAGCTGACCGAGGCGGACAAGGCGAAGGGATGGACGAAGGACAGCCCGGCCTGGCGAAACAGCTTCGCCGTGCGGGGGCTCGAGGGCGCGACGAAGGCCAGGCCGGCGAGCTTCTACACGAAGCGCAACGCCGCGATGGTCACGCCCGGCAACTTCGAGGACCACCTCGGGTGGCTGGCCGGCGTGGACCTGGTCATCGAGGCCGTCATCGAGAATCTCAAGATCAAGCAGGACCTCTTCGCCCGGGTGGAAAAGGTCGTGAAGCCCCACTGCATCGTGGCCACCAACACCTCGGGCATCCGGATCGGCGAGATCTCGGCCAACCTGGGCAAGGCCCTCAAGGAGCGGTTCCTGGGGATCCACTTCTTCAACCCGCCGCGGTACATGAAGCTCGTCGAGGTCATCCCCGGCGAGGAGACGAAGAAGGAGGTCGTCGAGTACGTGACCCGCTTCTGCGAGGACGTGCTGGGCAAGGGCGTCGTCGTCTGCAAGGACGTCCCGAACTTCGTCGCCAACCGCATCGGCGTCTACGACATGTCCAACGCCATGAACCTCATGCTCGCCAAGGGCATGAAGGTCGAGGACATCGACGCCATCATCAGCGCCCCCCTGGGGCGGCCCCGCTCGGCCATCTTCGGGACGATCGACCTCGTGGGCCTCGACACGGCCTACCACGTCATGACGAACCTCTACGAGGCCCTGCCCAAGGACGAGAGCCGCGACCTCTTCATCCCGCCCGACTTCGTCAAGGCCATGATCCAGAAGAAGTGGCTGGGCAACAAGACCAAGGGAGGGTTCTACAAGAAGTCCAAGGACGCCAAGGGCAAGAAGGTCAAGCTCGCCATCGACGTCAAGACCCTGGAGTACGTGCCGGCCGACAAGCCCAAGTACGAGTCCGTCGGCGCGGCCAAGAAGTCCGAGGCGCCCGTCGAACAGACCGTCAAGATGGTCTTCAACGGCAAGGACGCCGCGGCGGAGCTCGTCCGCGAGTACCTCTGCAACAACTTCATCTACGCCGCCAACCGCATCCCCGAGATCGCGGACACCGTCGTGGAGATCGACAACGCCATGAAGTGGGGCTACAACCACCAGCTCGGGCCCTTCGAGACCTGGGACGCCGTCGGCGTCAAGGAGGCCGTCGAGGTCATGAAGCAGCTCGGCAAGAAGGTGCCCAAGAAGGTCGAGGAGATGCTCAAGGGCGGGTTCCCTTCCTTCTACACGAAGAAGGAGGACGGCACCTACTACTACGACTTCGCGAAGAAGGACTACGTGAAGCTCGCCGAGAACCCCCGGATCATCATCCTGCCGGCCCTCAAGGAGCGCAAGAAGATCGTCCGCCAGAACGCGGGCTCCAGCCTCATCGACATGGGCGACGGGGTGGCCTGCCTCGAGTTCCACACCAAGATGAACGCCATCGACGAGGACATCATCAACATGCTGTTCCTGGCCTGCGACATCGTGGAGAAGGACTTCACGGGCCTCGTCGTCGGCAACCAGGCCCCCAACTTCTCCGTCGGGGCCAACATCTTCAAGGTGCTCGTCGCCATCCAGAAGGGCGACTGGGACATCCTCGAGAAGATGATCAACGACTTCCAGCAGGCCAACATGCGCCTGAAGTTCTGCGAGAGGCCCGTCGTGACG
>Ga0116143_10000707_pt1 | contig 44652 bp, 36 predicted proteins | sample AD_UKC034_MetaG_FD_89745 | JGI IMG/M metagenome (GOLD analysis project Ga0116143, IMG submission 89745) | Active sludge microbial communities of municipal wastewater-treating anaerobic digesters from USA - AD_UKC034_MetaG | ecosystem: Engineered > Bioreactor > Anaerobic > Digestate | place: USA... | reverse complement strand
TTTCCGCATCCTGAGTCTGCTGCTGTGCCTGCTCGTGGCCGGGCCGATGAGCACGCCGGCATGGGCGCTGGCGCGGCCAGAAACTCGCGTCGGGAAAATTTTTTCAGCCCCCCTCAAATCCGCCGCTGCCGACCTCGACCAAACCCTTGATGCACGCTGGGAAAACCCCGCTTGTGGTTACGACTTCGCATCGGGTGTGTGCAAATACCTCTATTGCCATGCAGACCCTGTAAACCGGATTGATCCATCTGGAATGATGGACATGATCCAGTTGCAGGCCGTGATGACAAAGATCAGCGGGGTCGCAGCATACACTGGATTCCGGGCAATTCTGGTATTGAATCGCGTCACAGTGATTGTGTTCGAGGCAGTCACAGGAAACACCGTTATCATTGGCGGAGGGGGAGCGGTGGTTGCTCTTAAACAAGGCACGAAGATGGGGGGTGTTAGCTGGCCAACGTGGCAATCAATCGGAAATTTGTTGAAGGGCAGTGGCAACAAGGTTGGAACCTACAAGGAGGTTGCAAAGGTTTTGGAGAGGGGAAGCGGTCAGCAAGCAAATCACCTGAACCAAGCGAAAGCGTTTACAAACATCCCATATGACGAAGGCGTAGCAGCGGCGATGGGAGGCGGCACAAATCTCAAGGGGACTCAACACTGGAGATTCCACGATGTGTTGGAAGCTTTTTGGCGACCGTTTCGAGCGAGCGGAACAAAGCCGACCAATACTCAATACGCCAAAGCCATGGAAGAAGGACTTGAGGCGGCGGGATACGCCCCCGAAGAGGTTAAAGCGCTCTCTAAACTCGCGGAAGAGAGCCGGGTCAGTTTTGGATACCACGACGGGCCGGGAGGTCTTCAGCCGGAAGTCCCGGGCGCGATACCCGGCATGTAGATTTAATTCCCATGATAGCTCCAGAAGAAAAAATCGCGGAGGCCAGAGCCACCTACGGGCGGTCAATCGGGGAGATTCTGGCAAAAGAGCCGGAACGCGGCATCTACAAGGTTCTTGGTGCGATTGAGGTTTTGGTTGGATCGAAAATCCACCAGAAGCTTCCGACGTCTCCTTCAGAACGAATGATTTTCGCGTTTACCTGGCTGGCCCGCGAAGTTCAAAACGGCGGCTTCCATCAGTTCTTCGTTAATTCGGCTGGAGACTTCTGGAAAGATGTTTCGAGTGGTTTGGTTGCAGTCGGTGATGAGAATGGTTCGGCACTGTTCCGGCAAGTGCTCTCAATCTTTCCCGACTCATCTCCTTCGGAAGACCGGGATGCCCGGCTCAACCAACTCGACGAATTGGAGGAGCAAGACGAAGACAGAGTTTGGGATCACTTCAAGAGCGTGACCGATCATTACTTCCGAACTCCGTTCCCAAACTGGGAATTGGTTTACGTTTACGTCAAAACACATCCAGACGAGTTCGATTTGCGGAATGCGTAACGCCCGTTGTCCCGCCAAAAGGTGTGAAGGGGATCAGCGGCGCTGATACCCTTTCCAAAGTTGTTCACCAGGGCGCGGAGCGACGCCCCGGGAAGCGGGAGCGCAGCGCCCTTGTGAACAACTTGGCGGCGGGCGAGAGTCCCGCCGGCAGTCGCAGCTTTGCCCCGACGCTTCACGGTCGCAGCGGCGCAGTCCCCACAAGGACCAGCCTGAGATCACCGGTGGCGGCGGGTGCGTCCGGGCCAACCTCTGAGAGAACCGCACCCTGCGAGGGTCCCCGTATCAGGTCGAGGCCGTCCCCGGAACGCGGCGAGGCGTCTGCCGCAATGAAAGGACAACGTATGAAAACGTGGAATGAACTGACGCACTTCGCCGGCCTGGACTGGGCGGGCGATCATCACGACGTGGCCGTCGTGGAGAGAACAGGTAAAGTCGTGGCCGAGTTCCGCATTGAACACGAGCTGCGAGAGTTATTCCGGCGGCGCGCCCAACGAGAAGATCACCTGGGGCAAACTCGACAAAGCCACGCCGAAGTTCATCATCGCATCGGACGCGACCCTTGTGGCGCCGTTGCTCTTTGCGCGCGCATGGCGCGATGGGTAAGATGCGAACGCTCGAATAACACATTATGAAAACCAATACTCACCACACCACGCGGCGCTCCTTCCTGAAAGCCGGCGCCACCCTGTCGGCGGCACTCGTCACCGGCGCCCCGTTTGTTCGCGGCGAAGACAAGGCGGGAGTCAGAATCCCGCGAGTCGGCGCGGGCGGGCATCAATATGAAGTGCTGCACGATTGGGGGGAGCTTCCGAATGGCATCGTCTATGGAAATACCCATGGCGTGGCCGAGGATTCGCAGGGGCGCATCTACATCAAGCATACCGTTCACCAGAGTAGCCAGGTGGCCGACGCGGTGGTGGTTTTCGACGCGGAGGGAAAATTCATCAAGTCGTGGGGGGCGGATTTCAAAGGCGGGGCCCACGGCATGCATCTGGTGAAGGAAGGCGGCAGCGAGTTCTTTTACCTTTGCGACACAGCCCGCAAAATAGTGGTGAAAACCGACCTTGATGGCCAGGTGATCTGGGAACGCGGTTGTCCGGAGGAAACCGGCGGCTACAAGAATCCGCAGGAATACGTGCCGACCAATGTTGCGACCGCGCCGGATGGACGCGTCTTTGTGGCTGACGGGTATGGGCGGAATTACATCCATATCTATCAACCAGACGGCACCCATGTGAAAACCTTTGGCGGCAGCGGCAGGAATCCGGGCCACACGAGTACGCCCCATGGCCTCATGGTGGATACGAGGGGTGAAAAACCGCTCCTTGTCGTCGCGGATCGAAGCAATCGCCGGTTGCAATATTTCACCTTGGACGGGGAGCATGTAAAATTCGTCACGGAGGAACTGCGGGCGCCCTGCCACTTCCACCAACGCGGTGATGTTCTTCTGATTCCAGACCTGGAATCGCGGGTGACACTCTTTGACCGTGAAAACAGGCTGATCGCCCATCTCGGCGACGGGAAACATTACAACGGCATTCGTGACAAGGAGCGCTCGGCCTTCACTCCGGGCAAATTCGTCGCGCCTCACAGCGCCATCTTTGATCATGCGGGGAATATCTTCGTCGTCGAGTGGGTGGAGGTGGGCCGCGTAACCAAGCTGAAGAAGATTACCTGACGGAATCCATTGCCAGGCTTGCCTAGCTGACACAAACAACAAACTACAACCTCAAAACTCCATGCCCTGGTTCAAACGCGAAGCACAAGCATCGCGCACCTGGAGGTTGAGGTTCTCTGCCAGCGAACGCTGGAGGAAGCGCAGACGCGGTTAAAAGGTGATTGCCGGCGCGTCCTCCTGCTCCCCCCGACCTGACCCGTGCCCACAACGGCGCGGGCTGGGTCACGGAGACTTTTTACAAACTACTGGCGAAGACCTGCGCCGCTCATGTCATTCCCACGCCTGGCCGGCATGTCCCGCACACCGAGGCAGAAAATAAATGGGGTTGAGTTCGATTCCGCACCCACACATTCACGCGCATGATTGGCTGGTGGCGTTAGGCGTGGCGGCTCAATTCCGGCGGCGCGCGTGAACGGGTCAACCCGTCTCCTTGCGTCCGCTCGCCGCTCGACACGTCGGGCGCGTCTTTGTAGGGTCACCGCCATGCGGCGAATTGGCGGGCTGATTGTTCTGCTGTTGACCCTCAACCTGGGCGGCGCGACGGAATGGATTCGTGCCGGCCGCAACACCAATGCACCGGTCTGGGGCATCCCGGGCGGTCTCATTTGGGCGGTTCCCCCCGGCAAATTGCGGCCGCAGGGCGAGCCGCGCGGACTCATCCGGGTCGGTTATCCGGTCCTCACCAACGGCGGTTATGATCTGATTAATTTCATCGCCGTCGAACCCATCGTCCAAGGCCGGCGCGGATTCAGCGAACTGGAGTTGAGCCAGACCGATCAGAAACCCGGCAAATTATTCTGGTCCGGCGCGGAAACCGCCACGTCCCCCGCCGAGCAGTTGTCGCCGGGCACGTTGCGGCAACTGGGTTCCGGAATTGAAGAACTCACGGTCGCGATTGGCATCGAACGCTTCGAAAACGGCGCCGCAGTCCAACTGCAAATCAGCCAGCGCACGGACCGCCCGGACGAACTGCGGTTGGTGGTGCGGGCCCGGCCGGACAGCGCGCCGTTGGATTACTGCATTTTGACCGCCACGATGGGCAATTGGATTCGAGCCCGGCAGCTCTGGTTGCGCGACCGGGTGGTCAACAGTTTGCGGCAATACCCGGAACACCGCGGCGCCCACTTTGCCGCGCACAGTTTTTTCCCCCTGGCCCAGCTTCACCGCGACCCGGACGGGAGCGTGCTGGTGGCGTTAACCTCGGATGAATCCGATCCGGCGTTGGTGCATCCATTTCGCCATTCCGACTTCTGGTATTATGGCGGCCAACCGGTCACGCAGTACTGGCGCAAGCCGGCTGCCACCGTGCGCCCGGATCTACGGGCAGTGGTCAATGCCCGGTACACGTACTGGCAGTCACAACATCCCATTCCCGGCGGGGTGGCTTATGAAAATTTTGAGTTGAATGAACGCTATCACCCCGGACAGGAATTCATCTTTGGCGTCACGCGCAGGACTCCGGCACAACTGGGGATGTCCGCCACTCCGTGAGTCAACGGACCTGGGTGGCGCGCTGTCGCGCTTCGGGCAGCCAGGCCTCCAACTGTTTGATGCGCGTTTCATCCAGCGGATGCGTACGCAGGAACTCCGGCGTGTTGTCCCCCTGCTGCTGGTTGAAGGCGCTGAACCGTTTCCAGAACTCGACCGCCGCTTCCGGCGGATAACCGGCCTGCGCCATGTAAATCAACCCGATGTGATCCGCCTCCGACTCCTGTTTCCGACTGTGCGGCAATTGCACCCCCACTTGCGAGCCGACTCCGTAGGCCAGTTGCGCCACTGCCTGCCAGCGCGGATCGGTGGCCTGCAAGCCAAGGCCGAGCAAACTGCCGCCGGTTTGCAACAGCATCGCTTCGCTCATGCGCTCACCGCCATGCCGTGCCACCGCGTGCGCGATTTCGTGTCCTAAAACGGTGGCCAGTCCGGCTTCATCTTTGGTGATCGGCAAAATGCCGGTGTACACGCCCACCTTGCCGCCCGGCAGACAGAACGCGTTGGCCTCCTTCGACGCGAACACCACGAACTCCCATTGCGCGTTCGGCATGTCGTTGTTCGCCACGGCCGCGATGCGTTTTCCCACCCGCTGGACCAGGGCATTGGCCGCCGCGTCGGTGCTGATGGGCACCTGCTTTTTCATCTCGTCGAAACTGGTCAAACCCAGCTGCATCTCCTCGCCTTCGGACAGAATGTTGAACTGCTGCCGTCCCGTGACCGGCACGGTGTTGCAACCGGGTCCCCAGACCAGTGCCGCCAGAGCCAGACCCACGACCGCGGCGCGCTTCAACATTCTGCACTCAATCCACCATTTCATGCGCTCCAGCGAACCGGAAACCGGCATGAAATTCAATGTAAAACCATGCCGCCCCCGGCGCCGGCCAGGCCCGGCGGAGCCCCCCGGCAGGCGCTTAAAACGGCCAGTGGATGCCGATGGAGAAATAAACGGCCTGGACCTGGTCCAGCTGCGCCCGCCGTCCCGCCGCGCGAAACGTGGCGGAACTCATCGGCAGGTATTGGACCCCGAGATACAGATCGCCGTTCTCCACAGTGTGCAAAAGCAGCGCGGCGGAAAGGTAACCGCCATAGGTGAGTTCGGTTCCACTGTGGCGCCCCGCGTTGACTCCCATCGTGCCGTCGGGAAATTGAACCGACTCGAACATTTTCAGATCGCCCGAAACGATTCCCAAAGCGGCGCCGGCGCCGAGCAAAGTGCTGATGCGCGGATGCGGATCCCATTGCCAGGTGGGCCCCAGCCGCAGACTGTAAAGCGTGGCCTCCAACTCGCGCGTGCCCACGAGGTTCAGTCCGGTGACCGTGCCGGCGCCGATGGTTTCGTTTTGTGCCACATCGTTGAGGAGCGCTCCGGGCCCGGAATATGTGCCCTGATACGGGCCTGCGGGCACCACTATTCCGGCGGTGGGGTACGAGTGCGTAATGCGGGTGGCGGAGACTCCCCCCAACGTGCGTTGGTCCTTGATTCCGATCGGCATGAAGCCAAAACCAAATTCCCAGCCCAGCGAGGACCGTTCCCCCTGCCGGACCTTGCCGCCGTAAGCCAGCTCGAAGCCGGCTTCCGCCCCGCTGCCGGGTTCGGCGCTTCCGCTGACGGTGTAGCTTTCTGCCGCGTGAAAATAGATCCGGTCATCACCCGGCACGTACTGAGTGCTGCCGCCCTGGTACCCCCAATACCACGTCTGGCCGTTTTTGTTGCCGGTGGCATCCACGCGCACATAACCATCATCGTAAAAGTGGTCCTGACCGCTGACTCCGGCGGCCCCGGGATGATTTCCTGAAAAGGCAAACGTGCCGGCAGTCTCGAATTTTCCCCGGAAATTCAGCCCCATCACGGCGCTCAAGCGAAAATGCCGCGTCCATTGGGACTGGTCGGATTTGCCCAGGTTGAACAAATGGCTTAAATCCTGATCCCAACCTTGCGCGCAAGCCGCGCCGGTGCCGAGCAACAGGCTCCCGAGCCATCCCGTGAGCGCGCGTGCAAACTGGAGGTTTTTCCGCATGACTCAGGGCATTTCCAAGACGCGATAGACGCGTTGTCCCACACTTAAAGGTGCGCTGCGCGTCTTGGGCGGTCCTCGATCAATCCATTGCACGCGAGTGGCGGGCGCCACAACCGAGGGTTGCACTGTAAGCCAGGTGTTGGTGCCCGGACCATCCTGATAAATGATGGTGTAAGTCCGGCCGATGTTCGCGGCGAACTCAATCAGAAATCCGTTTGGCGTCATCAGTTGTTTGGTCACCGCCATGCCGTTTGTGGAAGCCGTCGAAAGATCAATGGGGGTCACGCCCAGTGGAGTCAACGTGTAATCCGACAACGGCTCGCGTTCCAGCGTGTAAAATTCCAGCGTCAGTTCCACTCCGCTCTGCCCCGTCAGCGCGAAATTATACAGCACGTACGCCGACCCGGCATTCGTGCCGGCGGCGTTGTAGAGCCAGACGCCCGCCGGCAGGCCCGCCGCCGCCAGGCGTACAGCGGGCACCGGCGCCGCCAGTTGATTGGTCAGCAGCACCCGCATTTCCAAAAGGCCGGTCTGGGGATTGATCTGCTGCGCCAGCACGGTCGCAGCGAGTCCGCCCGAAATAAAGGCACTGATGGGCAGGGTGCTGGTCGCGACGTTGTTGGTGGGGTTCGGATCGTCCCCGCCGCCGCCCACCGCCGCCGTCAATTGGAAATTCCCCGCCTGCGGACTGCGCACAGCCACGAGCAACCGGGTGTTCGCGCCTGCGGCCAGCGTGCCGATCGGCCAGGTCAGGGCGCCGTCTGAAAAATCTGTGGCGGCGTCCGGTGGCGTGACGCTCACCAATTGAAAGGCGCTGGGCAGCCAGTTGGTGAGCACCACTCCCGTGGCGGCGCTGGGCCCAAGATTCGTTACGAACAAGCCGATGGTGGTGAGATCATTCGTGAAAATGCCCGTGCTGGCATTGGTCAAACCAATGGCCAGATCGGCGACGGGAAACCCGACCTGCGTCACGAGGTTTGTGGTCATATTGGTGCGGCCCAAGGTGAACACGGTAAATTCATTGGTGAACGAGCCGGAGGTTTGTGGACGCAAACTCATGGTGAGCCGCGCCACCTGTCCATACGCCATCGGGCCGAAAGTAAATATCAGCCCGGTGTCGGAATTGGTGATGAACCCACCAAAGGAATTCGTCGCTCCGACGAGTTCCGCCGGGCCGGAGGGTTGATTCGTCACAATGATTTGCGGCAGGGTCACGCCTGAGATGTTGGTGATGAACAACGAATAAAACACCGCCTCGCCCGGCGAAACGGAATCCGGACTGGCGCTGGCCGCCAGGGAAAAATCCACGAACTGGGCCGGCACGCGACCGCCCCACCACAGCGCGGCCACACATCCCAGAAGCACCAGCCACCGGCGCCCGGGCCTCCTGAACCTTGCGGGATCGCCGGATTTTTGCACGACGCGAGGATGGCATGGATTCACGTTTTGGCAACTCCTTACCCCGGCGGGGACCGGCGTTGTTTTGGGCTTGAATTGATCGCGCCGGCGTCGCACTCTGCTGCGCGCTAGGGCCCATGGAATGTGGACTTACGAACCCCGTCAGGGCCGGAAGGCAGCAGCGGCAGTTTGCTCCGTATCTGCCGTGGTCACCCTAGCACTTTCTGATTCCGGGGGGCCGGGCCGGAGATCCCCCGCCGCCCGAACTCCTCATTCGGGCTTTCCGTCCGCACCGGCCTGCCCCATCATTACAGGCAGCCATGAGTTATCAGGTCATCGCCCGCAAATATCGCCCGCAACGCTTCGCCGACGTGATCGGCCAGGAGCACGTCACACAGACGTTGGTCAGCGCGATCCAGCAAAACCGGATAGCGCACGCCTACATCTTCTGCGGGCCGCGCGGCACCGGCAAAACCACCATCGCCCGCATCTTTGCCAAATGCCTCAACTGCACCGGCGGCCCGAAAGTGGACTTCAATGATGAGGACGATCGGGTGAAGGAAATCACCGAAGGCCGGGCGCTGGACGTGCTGGAAATTGACGGCGCCAGCAACAACGGGGTCGAACAGGTGCGCGAACTGCGCGAAACCTGCCAATACCTGCCGGCGAGCGGCCAGTTCAAAATTTACATCATTGACGAGGTGCACATGCTTTCCACGGCGGCCTTCAATGCGTTGTTGAAGACGCTGGAGGAACCGCCGGCACACGTGAAATTCATGTTCGCCACCACCGATCCCGAGAAGGTTCTGCCCACCATCCTTTCCCGCTGCCAGCGCTTCGACCTGCGGCGCATCCCCACGACGTTGATCGCAACGCATCTCGGCGAAATCGCCGCGAAGGAAGGCGTCCAGGCGGACGCCGGCGCGCTGGACGCCATTGCCCGCGGCGCGGACGGCGGGATGCGCGATGCCGAGTCGGCGCTCGATCAACTGATCAGCTTCTGCGGCGACCACATTCAGGAGGCCGATGCACTCACGATGTTTGGGTTGACCGGGCGGCAGCAAATCCTGGCTCTCAGTGGCGCCATTCTTGCCGGAGACATTCAGGCCGCCTTGTGGCAATTGCACGAGTTGATCCAGAACGGCAAAGACCCGGGCCATTTGCTCTCCGACCTGCTCAGCCACGTCCGCAACCTGATCTTGTTCCAGGTTTCCAAGGGCAATCTGGAATTGCTGGAAGCTTCCGACACGGAGGCCGACGCGCTGCGCCAGCAGTCGGGCCTGGTCTCCACCGAGGCGCTGACCCACATCCTCGAAACGCTCTCCGACGCCGAATTGCGGTTGCGCAATGCCGCCTCCAAAAAAATTCTGCTCGAAGTCGCCTTGTTGCGCGCCATTGAAGCGCGACAAACAGTCAGCCTGGATGCGGTGTTAAAACAATTGAACCTGCTGCGCGAACAAGCGGGTGTCAGCCCGCACCCTCCCGCCAGTGCGCCGCCGGAAACCCCGCCAGCCCCCGCACCCCGCAAGGACGTGCCGCCGCCCCTGCCGGCGGGGCCAGCACCCTCGGCAGCCTCGCGTCCCGCCAAAACCGGGGCGGCATTGAGCGGCGAAAAACTGGCCACGCTTTGGGGGCAACTGCTGGAAACCGCCGGCCAGGCCAGCCCGTTCATTCGCACCTATTTGCTGGAGGCCCATCCCGTATCCTTGGAGGACGGCCGGCTGACCATTGGTTTCGACCCGGAATTTGATGATCACCGCGGCCTGGTGGACAACCCACGCAACCAGACGTTGCTGCAAACCAAGCTGACTGAACTGGGTTACGCGGGGACCGAGGTGAAATTCATCTGCGCCGAGGCGCCGGCGGACCGGGTGCGGCCGGCGACGGAACGGCCCCCGGCGGAACCGGAAACCCCATCCGCCCCGCCGCTCCGGGGCGAAAAAGGTGCGGGAAGCCGGAAAACCGCAGCGGGCGCCGGGAAGGCAAAAGCACCGGCGCGGGCGCCTTTCAATCCGGAGGATTTCAAAAATGATCCCTTGATCCAAAAAGCCCTGGAGATTTTCAAGGGCGAGATTGTTGAAGTGCGGGCGTGAGCCGGCAAGCCCCCCACGTGCCCCCGTCATGCCCGGCCGCGACACCTTCCGAGCAACCAGCTGAAGCGGGGGCCTGACCTTCGTTCCCGACCGTGCCGCGAATGCTGCCGTGCCCTCGCCGTGCCGGCTCCGCCAAACCGGGCTCTACACGGAAGGGGAAGATGGTGTTGGGATTGCTCACCCTCCTGGCCGGATGGAAGCCGAATTGATTCGCAAATCCCGCCCCATCCGGCTAACTTCAACGGCATGTCGAGCATCGGCAAACTCATGAAACAGGCTGCGCGCATGCAGCAGCAGATGGAACAGATACAGGCGGATCTCGCGCGGCGCACGGTGGAAGCCACCAGCGGCGGCGGCGCGGTCAAAGTCACCGCCAGGTGCGATGGCTCGCTGGCCGCCATTCGCATTGATCCGCAGGCCCTGAATCCCGAGGACGCCCAAGTGGTGGAGGACATGGTTCTCACCGCCGTGAACCAGGCCCTCGCCCAGGCCCGGGAAATTTCCAACACTGAAATGGGCAAGGCCACGGCCGGCTTCAACCTGCCGGGGTTTGGCTGAGGCCGCCCTTCCTGGTTGAAGGTTGCAACCGGCAGGTTGCGGGACACCGCCACCGGCTGCTGCCAACCGGCCCTGGCAACTCGCATGTTTCCCGATTCCATCAACACGCTCATCGCCGCCCTGGGCCAATTGCCCGGGATCGGGCCGCGCTCGGCGGAGCGCATTGCCCTGCACCTGGTGCAAGCCAGCCCCGACGGAGTCCGTGCGCTCGCCGACGCCATGGTCCAGGCGCGCGAACGCACGCGATTTTGCGATCGCTGTGGGGCGCTCACCGACCAGTCGCCCTGCGCGATCTGCTCCGACCCCCGCCGCGACGGCACCCTGCTTTGTGTGGTGGAACGCGCGGTGGACCTGCTGCGGATTGAAAAGACCCGGGCTTATCGCGGCCGGTTTCATGTGCTCGGGGGGAAAATCTCTCCGCTGGATGGGGTGGAGCCAAAGGACCTGCGCATCGCGGCATTGGAACAGCGGCTGCAGGCGGAACCGATCCAGGAAATCGTCCTGGCGCTGGGCACGGATGTGGAAGGTGATGCCACAAGCCACTACCTGGCGAAACGTCTGGCGCGGCCCGGATTGAAAATCTCCCGCATCGCCTACGGCCTGCCGGTGGGCAGCGGCCTGGAGTACGCGGACGAGTTGACCGTCAGCCGCGCGCTGGAAGGCCGGCGCGAAATGCACGAATGAGCTGGAAACCCATCAAGCCCTCCATCGTCGCCTTCGATCTCGGCAAGGTCCTGGTGGACTTCGATTACTCGCGCGCCGGCCGCGGTCTGGCCGCCCGGGCCAGTCTGCCCCCGGCCGAAATCCAGACGTTCCTGGATCACTCTCCCCTGCTCTTCCGCTATGAAACCGGCAAGCTGTCGCGTCAGGAATTTTATGAGACGGTCTGTCAACACACCGGATTCCGCGGCAGCCGGGAGGAATTTGCCGTGCTCTTTGCCGACATTTTCACGGAAATTTCCGAAATGACGGCGCTCCACTCCGCGCTGCGGGAACGGGGCATCCCCACTTATATTTTTTCCAACACCAACGATCTGGCGATTGAACACATTCGCCGCAACTTTGCCTTCTTTGCCCACTTCGATGGCTACATTTTCAGCTACGAAGTTGGCGCGATGAAGCCGGAGGCCAAAATTTACGAGGCCCTGGAAACGCTCACCGGCAAGCGCGGCACGGAAATTCTTTATCTGGACGACCGGGCGGAGAACGTGGCCGCCGGGGCGGCGCGCGGCTGGCAAACCCTCCTCCAGACGGAGCCGTCCCGCTCACGCGCGGAAATGGAACGGCTGGGGCTGCTGGATTAAACCCTGAACCGGACGCATCCGTCCTGCCCGGCGCCGGATTAACGCTGGGCAATCAACAGGTGCTCCAGTTTCTCGCCCCCATCGCCCAGTGCGAACAAACGATCCGCAATTTCATTCAGCGCGCGCCGGGCCGTTGCAAACTGATCCGAGAGCGTGCTCAAAACCTCGGACAACTGGTAACGCTGCGCCAGGCGATGGTCGCTGGCGATCCCATACTGGCTGCGGCCCAGCGCCTCGTAATACTTCAAATCCGGAAACCCCTTGCGCTCGGCACGGAAGCGAATGCGCTCGTGAAACACGCCGGAGAGAAACAGGGAATGGTTGCCAATGTGAACGCGGATTTGAAAGCGGGTGCGGTCATCTGCCGTTTGCAGGGCGGCCAGCATTTCGAAGAAATAATCCAGCGCGTTGGGCTGGCCGGGCACGACGCATCGCAATTGTTCCGCGCGGGCAAACTCCGAGAGGACCTCGGCCACATAATCAGCCACACGCCGGTCGGTCACCCCGGCCCGCTTCATTACCTGACGCACCAGGACGTAGAAATAAAAATGCGTGGACACCCGCAGACAACCACGCCGTTCGAGCAGGGCCTGCAACAGCGCCTCGTCGTCGAGAATCAAATCGCGCGTGTCATCCTCCGTCAACAGTCGCACCAGGCACTCCGTGTCGCCCAGCCTGGCGCCCAGCACCTCCCGGACAAAGTCCACATCTTCCGCGGCAAACTGCACGCGACAGTTCGGTTGAATGACTTTCATGCGCGGCCTCAACTTACGCCATTCGGCGTCCCGGACAACCTCCTTTCCGGGAATGCAGGCAGGAGCGGTGCCAGTCCCGCGTGGCCGCACCCGCAACTCCTCACTGGCGGGATCGCGCAAAAAACGCCATGGTAGGCGACCATGAAAGGAATTGGCGGCGGATTCAGCAGTGGCGCAATCGGGATTTTGCTCGTTCCGGGGCTTGCCCTGGCGGCGGCCACCGTGGAGTTTCACGGCGAACAATTTCTGCCTTTTCGATCCTTTCACGCTTTTGCCAGGACCGTCCAGCCGGATGCCGGAATCACGCTGCTGACCTCGCCGGAAATTGAAACTGGCATCCACTGGGACGAGCTGGTGATCTCGTGGAATGCCGAGGCACAGCCGACCGACTGGCTCGAAGTCAAGGCGCGGGCGCTGTATCCGGACCATGCGACAAAGTGGTTCACTTTTGGACAATGGTCGGGTGCGCCCGGGATCCACGCGCGGGCCAGTGTCAAGCATCAGGAGGATGTCGAAGGCCACATGGACACGGACACCCTGATCCTCCAGCAACCGGTGAACCGCCTGCAGGTGCAGATCACGCTGGGTTCGACGACGCGCACCCCGCCCAGGTTGAAATTCCTGGGTTTGTCCGTGCTCGATTCGAAATACCAACCGGCGGCGCGACCGCCGAACCGCCGCGCGTGGGGCAAATGGATCGAGGTGCCCAAACGCGCGCAAATGGATTATCCCCATGGCGAAGTGCTTTGCAGCGCCACGACGACTTCGATGCTGCTCGCCTACTGGGGCCAGCAATTGAACCGGCCGGGCCTGAATGTGGATGTGCCGGAAGTGGTGCAGCAGATTTTTGATCCCGTCTGGAACGGCACCGGCAATTGGATCTTCAACACCGCCTACGCCGGAAGCTTCCGCTGGATGCGCGCCTACACCACCCGGCTGCTGGACTTGACTGAACTGGAGGATTTCATTGCACGCGGCATTCCGGTGGGGTTGTCAGTGTGCTCCAACCGCCTGAATGCGCGCAGCCGCATCCCCAGCGGCCATCTGGTGGTGCTTGTCGGCTTCACTGCCGCCGGAGACCCCATCATCAATGATCCGGGCAAATCCCAAAAAACGCCGCACGTCTTTCCCCGGGAACGGGTGCGGGACGCCTGGGCGTACTCCAAGAACGCGGTCTATCTGATCTACCCCGTCAATACCGTCCTGCCCACCGACCACTTTGGACATTGGGAATCGCGCACGGCAAAACGCGCAATCAAACTGCTGCCCTGAAGATGTGCCGGTCTGCCGGCCCGGCCGTGAAATGACCGCCCATTCAGCAGCGCGAACCCGGCGCGCGGACGCGAACCAATGTGCCCGAGCGCCATTCCCGCCGGACCTGGGACCGGATCAATTGCCACCCCGCCGAAGCATAGGTCCGTTCCACCCTGGCAAACTCAATCTGGAGAATGCCGGCCACGACCAGGACGCCGTCAGGTTTCACCCGGGCCAGAATGCGATCGCGTTCCGCGATCAGGAGATCCGCCAGAAGGTTGGCGCAGACCAGATCATACGCTTGCGGCGCACGCCGCGGCAACCGCGTGAGATCGGCCCGGGTGATGCGGAGGCGGTGCGCCACCCGGTTGCGCCGGGCATTCGCGCGGGCGGTTTGGACGCATTGAGGATCGTAATCAAAGGCGGCCACGGGGGCGCACCCCAGCTTGGCGGCGGCAATCGCCAAAATGCCGGACCCCGTCCCCATGTCGAGGCAGGCTACGGCCGGGCGCGCCCTCACGACCCGGACCAGTTCGTGCAGACAATAGTCAGTGGTCGGATGCTGTCCCGTGCCGAAACTCAAGCCTGGATCCAACACGACAAGCTTTTGCCCGCGCTTCGGTTTGCGTTTGATCCATCCGGGTTTGATCAACAGCGCGCCCCCAATCTCCCGGGCAAAAAAGTGGCGCTTCCAGACCTCCGCCCAATCCGCGCGCGGGAGTTTGACGATGCGAATCGTGGCCGCTCCCGTAGGCAGACCGCAGTCGCGCAACCGTCGCAACCCGGCCTTCAAGGAGGCGATCCGCCTGGCCGGCGCTTCCGGCGCTTCCGGCGTGTAAACCGAAACGGTCACCTCGCCCGACTCCGCGTCGGTGTAGGACGACGGACCGGGCGCAACCTGTGCCGCCAGCATTTCGGCCACGGCCTCCTCCGCCTCGGGGGTGGTGACGACGGAAGTTTTCCAGAGGGTTTGCGCGCTCATGTGGGAGGCCGGCAAAAGAAGGTGCGGTGGCCGGGGTTACGCATGATTGGCGGCGTGGTTCAGCCCGGGCAAGTCCCGCCAGGGAGCAAAGTCGGACAACCGCAAACGCGCCCGGGAACCGTCCAGGGTCACGGTGGAAATGCTCGCATATTCAATTTCCATCCAGTCCATCTGCTCATACGGCAGCCGCAACAACAGGGAGATCAACATGCGAATCACGCCGCCGTGACAAAACACCCCCACCGACCGTCCACGCCCCTGATCCAGAATTTTCCGCAAACATCCTGCGATCCGCAGCCGGTAGGCGTCCATGCCTTCCGCCTGCGGGACCTTTCCCGCCACCAGCGCTTCCAGCCATTGATGCGAGTCATAACCATAACGCGCCTTGACCTGTGCAAAATTGAGACCCTGCCAGGCGCCAAAATTCACTTCGTGCAGGTCCGGCAGCACCACCGGCCTCTGTGTAGAGCGCTCCACCAGCGGAGCCAGGGTCTGCTGCACCCGCTTCATCGGACTGGCGAACAGCACGTCCAGTGGTCGCTGTTGCAGGTAGTCCGCCAGCGCGCGCGCCTGCTGTTCGCCGCGGGGCGAGAGGTTCATGTCAATCGTTCCACCAAACACCCCCTGGTAGGCGGGTTCCACCTCCGCGTGGCGGATCAAGTGCAGCGTCGTATTCATTCGTGAGCCAGTCTCATGGTTCCGGCGAAGTTCCGTTGCCGGGGCGGCGCCCCGGAACGTCGCGCAGTCCGGTCAGTCACCAAGCAGGGCCTGTTCCTGGAGGCGGAGCAGGTGACGGATGCCGGCTTTGCCCAGGGCGAGCAGCTCCGCCAGTTGGGCCTCGGTGAACGTGGCCTCCTCGCCGGTGCCCTGCAGTTCAATGAATTCGCCTGCCGCATTCATGACAAGATTGAAATCCACCGCCGCCGCCACGTCCTCCGTGTAACACAGATCGCAGAGGGCCCGGCCGTCCACCACCCCCACACTCACGGCGGCGACTGCGTGCGCCACCGGGTTCTCCGTCAATTTTCCTTCGCGCAGCAAGCGGCGCACGGCAAATGTCAACGCCACGTAGGCGCCGGTGATGGCCGCGGTGCGCGTGCCCCCGTCCGCCTGCAACACATCACAATCCACACACAGGGTGCGCGGGCCCAGTTTTTCCAGATCCAGCGTGGCGCGCAGGGTGCGGCCGATGAGCCGTTGAATCTCCTGCGTGCGACCCTCAATCCGCCCTTTCGTGCTGTCACGCGGTTTCCGTTGCGGTGTGGAATACGGCAGCATGGAGTACTCGGCGGTGATCCAGCCGCCGGCCAGATTTTGCTCCTTCATCCAGCGGGGCACGCTTTCCTCGATCGTCACGCCACAAATGACCCGGGTGTCGCCCCATTCAATCAAGGTCGAACCCGCGGCGTTCGGAGCGATGTGATTTTGAAAAGTGATCGGTCGCAGTTCGTCCGCGCGGCGACCATCCGCACGGAGGCAGGAACTTTGGGACGAAACCATAAAGCAGGCGTGATGGTAATTCAGTCCGCCCCAATGGCAACGCGAAAGCGCCGGCGGCCGGATCACGCCCCGGCGCCTGCCGCGGTGCGCCGTTTATTTTTGGTCGCCCGCCTTTGCGGCCTGATGGCGCTCCTGCAACTGCCGGATGAGATAGCCATCCTCGGTGGTCTGCCGCCAGGCGGAGTACCAGAGGTTGCGCAGCATCTCTCCGCCGCGCGCCAGTTGGGTCTCCAGGAAGGCCCGGCCTTCCTGCGCCGCCGGATTGTCCGGCGACAATTTCCCCTCCTTTTCCAACTGGTATAGCGGCGCTACAAACTTTTCCGTCGCGAGCAAATACGCCATGACCGCCCGGAAGGTGTCGCCTTCAACGAAGGGATTTCCGACCAGCTCGGCCGGTCGAATCCGCTCCGCCAGCAACGCCACCTGCACTGGACCGGTCTGCTTGAGAAAGCCGCCATCAATCCAGCTGTGAAAACTGCGGTTGGTGGTGAAACCCCGGGGGTTGTCCCCCACCCAGCCGTGGTGATGCTTGGTGACGTGCAACGGCTGCGCACAGTCCCCGACGTAATGCCCCTGCAGCGCCATGAGGTAGATGATGTTCTCCTGCGCCTGCGCAATCTCCCCGGGCGTGCCGCCATAATCCTGAAACGCCTTCAAATATGAGAAGGCGGAACGCAGGCGGCCCTGATATTCCGTGATGGTCCACGGCGCAAACCCAATCAGTTCCCGCGTGTGATCCTTGTTTTTCAGCGGGTCAACCGGCGGAAAACGTTCAGGAAACCGGGCGCGTTCCGCGCCAATTTTCTGCGCGAAATCGTAACGAAACACCGGCAGCGTCGCTGGCGTGAGACCAAACCTCTCCAGTTCCTCGAGGTCCAGGTAGTGATCCGGGCCGTTGCAGTGGTTCAAGGACTGATCGTCACCGATGTTGCGCCACCGGTCCGGCTCGCCGGCCAGGAACCCAATGCGTTCGCGTGCGGCCGGGGTTTTGACAAAATCCGGAAACTCGGGCGGCAGCGTCGCCAGGGCCGCCAGATTGACGGCCCGATGTCCGGCATAATCCCAGCCCCGCACCTGCACCGCGGCCGCGCCAATCAACCCGAAAACCAACCCCATCTTGATCCGCTTCGTCAGCTTTATCATTGCGCGGAGTTTAGTCTGGTCCGGCCCAAAGACCAGATCCAATCGCCGGGGCTTGCATCTCGCGCCGTTCCTTCTACAGTGCGAACAGAGATGAAACTGGCGGTTTCCGTGCCGCAGCGCGGCTTCACGTTGATCGAGTTGCTGGTCGTGACGGCGATCCTCGCGATCCTGGCCGCCCTGCTGCTCCCGGTCCTGGCAATCGGCAAACAAAAGACGGCGCAACTTTCGTGCATGAACAATCACCGGCAACTGACGCTTGCCTGGCAGATGTATGCCGCTGACAACCAGGACCAGTTGCTCTTTGCCAGCGAATCGCTCGATCCGGACAAGCTATGGACGGCCAAATATGCCTGGGTTACCGGCACGCTCAACTATGATCCGAACGATCCGCGAAATTGGGACCCGGCCCTGACCATCGAAAAAAGCCCGCTGTGGTCGTATGCCGGGAAAAATCCGACGATCTGGAAATGCCCGGCGGACCGTTCCGGGGTGACGGTGCAGGGCCAGTTGAAACCACGCGTCCGCAGCATGTCCATGAACATCTTTCTCGGCGGCTGGGGCGGCACCGATGGCAATTGGGGCGCGCCGTTCAGCGCCTACAAAATCTATCGCCGGCTGTCGGAGCTGTCAGACCCCGGGCCGGCCCAGACCTTCGTGTTCCTGGACATGCGCGAAGACAGCATTGACATGGGCAACTTCGCCACGAGGATGGCCGGCTGGCCCAATGCGCCCGAACAATACGGGTTTTTCGATCTGCCGGCTTTTTACCATCATCGCGCGGCGGGATTTTCATTTGCCGACGGCCATTCGGAAATCCGCCGCTGGCGGGATCCCCGCACCATGCCGCCTCTCGTGGCGAACGGCTTTGTTCCCGACCTGTATTCCTCCGCCAACAACCCGGACGTTGCCTGGTTGCAATTTCGGTCCACCCGTCCACGCACGCCTTGAACCCGGTTCAGGACGGGTCCGACCGGGCCGGGTTGAGCGACAGTTGCGGCCCGGCCGAACTCCCCGCCAGCTCGCGCGCGGCGCCCGCCTGCAGCCGGACCAGCGTCGGACGGATGAGCGTGCTTTGATAGGTGTAGCCGCACGCCAGCGTCTCCACCACACTGCCGCCGGCCGGCACCTCCTGCCCCGGCTCCAGTGCGTGCCGCTGCGGATCAAAGGCCTCCCCGGCCTGCGCCCCAACCATTTGCAGGCCGATGCGCCGGGCGGCATCCCGGCAGGTGTGCTGGAACTGGGCCAGCTGGCGGATGACGTTTTCCTGACCGGAGCGTTCCGCCGCGCGATGCAGCGCGAACGTGTGATCCAGAATGAACACCAGGACATTGAGCCACTCGCGTTCGGCACGATGCAATTTCTCGACCTCGAGCCGCAACGTGGCCCTTTCGCTGTCGTTGGCGTTCTGCATGAATTCCTTGAAACCGCGGACCTCGGCCGTCATGCGCCCGGTGATTTGCCCGGCGAGCTGGGTCGTTTCGTCCGCCTTGGCCTGGGCGGATTCCAATTGTGCCGTCGCCTGGCTGATTTGCCGCACGCAATTTTCAAGGTTTTGAATCTTCTCGGTGGCGGCGGTCAGCGAACTGCTCTCAATTAATTTCACCAGCGCCCCGTACTTGAGCAGTGCGCGATATTCGAGCAGGTAGGGCAGCACCCCCAGCACCGCGCCGAGAAACACGCAGAGGCAGCAGGTGAGCACCGCCCATTCGCCCAGCGGCAACCGGGCCTGCCAGTAAAACAAATACCACGCCAGGCCCAGCATGAAGGCGTTGGCAAGAACAAACGGCCATTTGGGCACTTTCAACTCCGGCAATTGCGGTGCGTCCTGCATCCCGACACGATACGGCAAAGCTGAAAGCGACATCAAGTTTCCCCAGTCACCAGCCGGCGGCGGCGCCCGCCGCGCGGGGATCGGCCGCACCGAGGAATGCCTTCCCCTCCGCGCTGCGGGCGACGATCTGGGACACGGCCAGGGCGGAGTGCTCGCGCACGCGATGACCGCGCTGTTCCAGCGCCTGCCGCACGGCGCGCGGCAGGCGGCTTTCCACCTGCAGTTCCTCCGGACGCCATTGATGATGAAGACGCGGTTGCGCCAGGGCCGCCTGTGGGCTCAGTCCCAGATCCAGCATGCCCACCAGCTCCACGAGAACCGCCGTGATGATTTTCGGGCCGCCCGCGGCGCCCAGCGCAATGATGGGCTCCCCGTCGCGCAGCACAATCGTCGGAGTCATGCTCGAAAGCGGTCGCTTGCGCGGAGCGACCGCATTGGCCGCCGCCCCCACCAAACCAAAGGCATTCGGCACCCCCGGCTGAACCGAAAAATCATCCATCTGATTGTTCAGCACCACGCCGGTGCCTGGAATCACCACCTTCGAACCGTACGTGGTGTTGATGGTGGCGGTGCAGGCCACCCAGTTGCCGGCGGCATCCGCCACGGACCAGTGGGTGGTGTGCCGGTCAAAGTGATCCGCTGCCCAGTCGGGTGGCCACCCGTGCCCGGACACCGGGGTCACCTGCTGCGGGTCGATCCGCGCCGCCAGAGTCGCCGCGTAGGCCTTGGAAAGCAGGCCGCGCGGCACCTGGGCATAATCCGGGTCTCCCAGCCAGTACGCGCGATCGGCAAAGGCAAGTTTCATCGTTTCCGCCAGCACATGCCAGCGCGTCGCCGGCTCAAGTCTGTTCAACGCAAAATGCTCCAGAATGTTGAGCATCTGCAGCAGGTGGACCCCGCCGGAGCTGGGAGGCGGAAACGCCACCACCTCGTACCCGCGATACGTCGTGCGCACCGGCTCGCGCAATACCATCCGGTAGCCGGCAAAGTCCGCTGCGGTCAGAATCCCGCCGTGGGCCTGCATCCATGCGGCCGTCGTCCTGGCAAAGTCCCCGCGGTAAAACCAATCGCTGCCCCGCTCGGCCAGATGACGATACGTCCGGGCCAGGTCGGGTTGTCTGAACATCGCTCCGACGCGCGGCAACTTGCCTTCCGGCATGAACAACTCGCGCGAGCCATCAAAGCGCACGAGATCATTCGTCACGGACCGCAGGCGGTTCACGAAGGTTTCGGTGACCGGAAATCCGGTTGCGGCCATTTCCGCCGCCGGCAACGCCAGTTCGCGCAGTGATTTCTTCCCAAAATGCCTTACGGCGTAATCGAATACGGCAACTTCGCCCGGAACCCCGCTGGCCAGCGGACCGGTCTGGCTCAGCTCGGTGAGGCCTTTGCCGTCGCGCACGAACAGGTCGCGCGTGGCCGCCGCCGGCGCCATTTCGCGTCCATCCAGCGCCCGGAACGTGCCATCCGCCAGACGAACCAGCATGAAACAGCCGCCGCCGATGCCGGAGTTGTGCGCGTCCACAACTCCCAGCATCAGCCCGACGGCCACCGCTGCGTCAATCGCATTGCCGCCGGATTTCAGCACCGTCACCCCGGCTTCGGTCGCGCGCGGGTGCACGGAAGCCACCATGCCGCGCGTGCATGCGTTTTGCCCGTGAACCGCGAAAGCGGCTGCGCAGCTCCCAATGAGCAACCAGCGGCCCCGCCAGATGCCCGCCGGCCGCCAGAGGGGGAGCGGCTTCACCATTGCCCGGCGCAATTTCGCTTGACCCGTAAAGTTCATTCCTTGAGCAGATTGAGAAACACCGTGATGTTTAACGCATTCACAAAATCAATCAAAAACGCGCCCACAACCGGCACGACCAGGAACGCACGGGGAGCGGGCCCGAATTTGTCCACCAAGGCTTTCATATTAGCCACCGCGTTGGGCGTGGCGCCCAGTCCAAATCCGCAATGCCCTCCGGCCATCACGGCCGCCTCAAACCCGCGGCCCATGCCTCGATACGTGACAAACCAGGCAAACAACGCCATGCAGCCCGCCTGCAGGCTGAGAATCACCAGCATCGGTCCGGCGGCGCGCGCCAGTTCCACCAGATTCAGGCTCATCAACGCCATGGAGAGAAAAATGCCCAGGGTGATCGCGGCCAGGGTCTCAATGATTTCAGTACGCACCCATGCTCCACCTGCCCGTTCCAGGACATTTCGCGCCGTCACACCGCACAACATCGCACCCATGTAAATGGGAAAGGTGATCCCGGTCATTTGAATCCACCCGCTTACCCACGCCCCGAGTTTGACGCACCCCAGCAGGAGCAGCAAATTCGGCCACACCACCTTCCCGGCTTGAAACAAGGCGCGAAAATCCGCAAGGATGCCGGCCGGGGTGGCGGCCCCCGCTTCCAAATGGGCGTGCGGCGGCGCGGTGGACTTCAACCCGAACCGCCGGATCAGCCCGCCGCCAATGGGCCCTCCCAGCAGTCCCCCCGCCACCAATCCAAAAGTCGCTGCCGCCATGCCCAACACGTCGGCGCCCGCCAATCCCGCCTGCTCCAGATCGCCGGCAAATCCCAGTGCCGTGCCGTGTCCCCCGGTCATGCTCACGCTGCCACACACCAGCCCCAGCAGGGGCGATTGCCCCAACGCCTGCGCGAGCGCCACACCGCAGACATTCTGAAGGACTGCCAACGCCCCCGCGAGAATCAGAAACCGCACCACCTGCAGGCTGCCCTGTTTCACCAGTGACCAACTGGCGTTCAATCCAATGCAGGTGAAGAACATGACCAGGAACGGCAGATGCGCGCCTTGCGCCGGCGCTGCCCACCACTGCGGTTCAATCGTCACCAGCCACGTCCACCATCGCGCGGTAATCTTCGTCTCGAACCGGCCGGTCCAGAGCTGCGTGACGTTGCCGGCCCACACGAGCAGGGAAACGAGCAGCCCCCCGATGACCGGGGGCGGGATGTGAAAACGCCCCAGCACGCGCACGCGCCGGGCCAGCAGTTCGCCCAGCCACAACACCGGCAGCGCCAGAAGAATCGTCCACCAGGCTGAAAGGCTCATGTCGTGTTCATCCGCAAGTCCCGCGACCGTAGCGGTTCAGCGGGGCGGATTCAATGTTTGCTTCCAGGTGGCGGCATTTGCCGGCTCCGGATCCGCGTGGAGGCTCCGGCTGGATGCCGTGAGCAGACGCGGGTTTTCGCTTTGCTCCCCCACCGGACCCGCTAGGCTGGGAGGAACATGGTCGAGGCTGATTCGCCCGCGCTGGCGGTAGGACAAAAGCACATCGTCAAAATTGAGGACCTGGCCTTCGGCGGTGAGGGGGTGGCCCGGTTGCACGACTTCGTGATCTTTGTTCCCTTCGTGATCCCCGGTGAGGAGGCCGAGGTGAAGCTGCTTGAACTGAAGAAGAATTTCGGCCGGGCCCGTCTGGTGCGCATCCGCACCGCCACCGCCGAACGGGTTGAGCCGGAGTGCCGTTACTTCGGCGCGTGCGGAGGCTGCCAGTATCAGCACATTGATTACCCGGCGCAATTGCGGTTCAAGCACAAGCAAGTTGCGGATTTGTTTGAGCGGCTCGCCGGCATCGCCCGGGATTTGATCCGCCCGGTCATCCCCTGTCCCCGCCCCTACGGCTACCGGAACCGGATCATGATCCGCAGCCAATGGAACAAGCCGGAACAGAAATTGAACATCGGCTTTATTCGCGCGGATTGCGGGCTGGTGGAAGACATTGAAACATGCAAAATCGCCGCCCCCGCCCTCAATGAACAGATCACCCGGGTGCGGAATCATCCGCCGCCCAAGGGGGGGATCAAGGTCGTGCTGCGACTTCCGCCGGCGGACTGGGAGGTGCCGCCCGATTCGTTTTTCCAGAATAATTTTCTGTTGCTGCCGGAACTGGTGCGTGTGGTGCGGCAAGCGCGCCAGGCCAGCGGCAGCGCGCATCTGGTGGACCTCTACTGCGGGGTGGGCTTCTTCGCCATCGAACTGGCCGGTGAGGTGAAATCCTTCGTGGGCGTGGAATGTGACCGGATGGCGATTGCTGCGGCACGGCGCAACGCCGCGCAGCGCCACGCGCACAACGGGGAATTCGTTTCGGCAAAAGTGGAGGATGCCCTGCCGCAATTGATCGCGCGGTTGTCCGCCCCGGCGACCACCGTGCTCATTGATCCGCCGCGAAAAGGCTGTCAGCCGCCGACATTGGAACTGCTGCGGCGCGTGAGGCCGGCGCAGGTGATCTACGTTTCCTGTCATCCAGCCACGATGGCCCGGGACTTGAACATTTTGCGCGCCGGCGGTGTCTTTAAGCTGGTGCAGGTTACGCCGTTGGACATGTTTCCGCAGACGCAACACGTGGAATGTGTCGCGGATCTTCGGTTTGCGGGTTAAACGAAACTTGCCAAGTGATTCCGCATGAATTCAACTGGGTAATCGCATGACAACAGGTCACGAAAAACGCCGCTCGGCGCATTATACGTTAAGCTGGCTGCCGTGGGTGCTGGGCGCGTTCGTGGCGGGAGGATACCTGCTCACGACCCACCGGCACTTGTCGCTCCTGCCCGATTGGACCTCGGTGCAGCAAATTCCCGCCGGCGTGCGGGCGCTGGGCTGGGGTTATACTCCCGAAGTGCTGGCACCGGTCTATTATCTGGTGACCCTGCCCCTTCGCTGGCTTCCGGCGACCTGGATACCGCTGGCGCTCAACCTGTTTTCCGCCGGGTGCGCCGCCCTGGCCTTGGGACAACTGGCGCGCTCTGTGGCCCTGCTGCCGCATGATCGCACGGCGTCACAAAAGCTCCGGCTGGGGCGCGGCCGTGAATTCCTCACCCATCTGCCGCTCGCCTGGCTGCCGCCGGTGCTGGCAACCGTGGTTTGCGCGCTCAACCTGACCTTTTGGGAATACGGCACGAATGGCTCGGGGGAAATGCTCGATCTGCTCCTGTTTGCTTATGTGTTGCGCTGTTTTCTGGAATACCGGCGGGACGAGCAACCCCGGCGGCTTTTCCGCAGCGCCTTGGTCTATGGACTGGCACTGACCAACAATCCCGCCATGATCGCCTTTTTTCCGATTTACCTCGGCGCGTTGGTGTGGACCCGCAAACTGGAATTTTTCAGGCTGGATTTTCTTGGGCGCATGCTTCTCTGCGGCTTGATTGGACTGGCGGCCTACCTGGTGCTGCCCACCATTGGGGCCTGGTCAGCGGACACCTCAGCCACCTTCTGGGAGCTGCTGCGCAGCAACCTGGGCACCCAGCGCTGGGTGTTGACCACCATTCCGCGCGAAGCCTTGCTGCTGCTCTCCCTCACGTCCCTGGTGCCGGTCTTTCTGCTTGCCATTCGTTGGTCACCGCACAGTGATGCCAGTCGTGTGGGTTCGGCCATCACGAACGTGGCCTTTCACGTCTGTCACGCGGCGCTTCTGCTCGCCTGTTTGTGGGTCATGCTCGATCCGGGCTTCAGTCCGCGGGCGATTCGCGATCGCCTGCCTTTTCCCGGTGGCTACTTCACGTTCCTGCCGCTGTATTATCTGGCGGCGTTGAGCATTGGTTATTACAGCGGTTATCTGCTGGTGGTTTCGCAGGCGGCGGAACCCGGACGCCCCAAGCGTCCCGCCCCCGGCGCGCTGCAGATCCAATGGGGGGTGGCCGCCGGATTGTTGGCCCTGCTGGTCGGCACGCCGCTCATCCTGCTCGACCGCAATCTACCCCAGATCCGGCTCACCAATGGTCCGCTGCAAAACCGCTTTGCCGCGGCGGAGGCCTACCACCTGCCGGAACGCGGCATCATCCTCAGCGATGATCCCCGCCGGCTCTGGATCGTGCAGGAATGGTTGATGCGGCAAAAACGCGCCGCGGATTACACGTTTGTCGTCACCGGTTGGTTGATGTCGCCAGATTATCAAAAGTTTCTGCAGCGCCACCACGCCGACTGGATCGTCCCCGACCACCTCGAGCCCAAGACCGCCATACCTGATTACAAATTGTTGCGAGCCATGACCCAGATGGCGACGAATCATCAAATCGCCTATCTGCATCCCAGTTTTGGTTACTACTTCGAGGCATTTGTTGCGGAGCCCAATGGCCTGGGCAGTTTGTTGCTCCTGAACCGGACCGGCGCGCTGCTCGACCCGCCGCTTGCCCCCGACTGCGTCACCCGAAACAACCGGTTCTGGTCCGAGGCGGAGACCGGACTGCTGGCGACCTTGTTGCCCGTGACGCGCCCCACGACGCGCCCGCAGGCACTTGAATTTCCGGACAATTTTTACAAGAAAATCGGCCTCAAACCGCAGCGGAATCAGCCCGCGGAAATCCTGGGGGCCTATTGCTCCCGGAGTCTGGTGCGCTGGGGCGTTGAACTGCAAAAATTGAACGACTATCCCGGGGCGGCCAAGTGGTTCGCGCTGGCGGAGGAGCTCAACCCCGACAACGTGGTGGCCTCCGGCAATTTGCAGTTTAACGAACAGCACCAACGCGGGGATGAGCCCACGCTCGCGGTGCCCAAGGGGTTTGCGGATATTTTTGGCGAAACGCGCACGTGGGAACAAATGCTCTCCGTTTTTGGACCGTATGACCTGCCCGGCCTGGCGTTGCAGCAGGGCATGGTTTTCATGCAAGGTAATCTGCCCCGCCAGGCGGCACAATATTTTGACCGCACCCGGGTTCTGGTCCCCGACGACATCAGCAGCCGCTCCTGGCTGGCACAGTTGAACCTCAACCGGGGACAGCCGGATGCCACACTCAAAATGGTGGAGGAAATCCGTCAAATCGGCAGCCGCCTTCCTCACGTCCAGACCAACCTGACCGATCTGTTCTGCATCGAGGCGGCGGCGTACCTTGCCAAGCAGGACGATGCCACGGCGGATCGAATCATTAACGAGAACCTGGCCCGCGCGCCGCGCAATTACAATCTGCTGGCCGCAGCCTGCAAAGTGTACGCCGATAATCATCGCTACACCAATGCGCTGGCGTTGAGCGAACAATTGTTGCAACTCTCGCCAACCAACATGGTCTGGCTCATCAACCGGGGCTGTTTCCTCCTTGAATTGTCCGATTACGCCGGCGCCGTCCAGGCGTTTGACCGGGCGCTGACCGTGGAGACCAACAATTACCGCACCATACTGTATCGCGCGATCGCCCAATTGCACGCCAACCGCCTGGAGGACGCACAGAAGGATTACGAAACCGTCCAGCGGCAATTTCCAAAAGAATACGCAGTGGACTACGGTCTGGGCGAGATCGCCTTCCGTCGCAACGACACCAATGCCGCCATCCGGCATTACGAGAACTACCTCCTGAATGCACCGGCACAGACCGCCGAAGCTCAAGCCGTCGTCCGGCGCCTGCGGAGTTTGAAGGGTGAATCCGGGCCTCCCGCCGGATCGCCCACCAGGCCGCCCTCCAAGTCTTGACGACGCCATGCGCGTCACCCACATCATCACCCGGCTCGTCATTGGCGGCGCCCAGGAAAACACCCTCGCCACCGTGCTGGGACTGCGCACGAAACCGGATGTCACCGTGCGCCTGATTTCCGGTCCCACCTCCGGCCCCGAAGGCTCGCTCGAAGACCAGGCGGCCTCCTGTCCCGGGCTGCTGACCTTGGCGCCGTCGTTGATTCGCGCGGTGCAACCGTGGAAAGACCTGCGCGCGCTGCGGGAACTGACCCGCCTGCTGCGGGAACAGCAACCGGACCTGGTGCATACCCACAGTGGCAAGGCGGGAGTGTTGGGCCGGCTGGCGGCGGCCCGGGCCGGAGTGCCCATCATCATTCATCACATTCACGGTCCCTCCTTCGGCCCGTTTCAGGGGACACTGGCCAATCTCACCTTTACGGCGGCCGAACGCTACGCGGCCCGGTATACCACTCACTTCATTGGTTCAGCGCATGCCATGACACGCCTTTACCTGGCCGCAGGCATCGGCCGGCCGGAAATCTACACCACCGTCTGGAGCGGGTTTGACCTGGGTCCCTTTCTGAACGCCGCCAACCTCCCCGCACGGCGCGAGGAACTCCGCATCCCGCGTCACGCCTTCGTGGTGGGAAAAATCGCCCGCCTCTTTCCCTTGAAAGGGCACGAGGAGGCGCTGCGCGTGTTCGCCAAACTGCTGCTGGATCTGCCCCAGGCGCACTTGCTGCTGGTCGGAGACGGCGTGCTTCGTCCACAACTGGAAAGGCAGATCCGCCTGTTGAAATTGACGGACAAGGTCACGCTCACCGGGTTGGTGCCGCCGGCGGCGGTGGCGCAGTACGTCGGGGTCATGGATTGTCTGATCCATCTGTCGCGCCGTGAAGCCCTGGGCCGGGCACTGCCCCAGGCCCTCGCCGCAGGAAAGCCCGTCATCGCTTACGATTACGATGGCGCGGACGAAGTATGCCTGGACGGCCGCACCGGATTTCTGGTCCGCACGGGCCGGGAAGATGAGGTCGTCGCCAAATTGTTGCAACTGGCGCGCGACGCCCGCTTGCGGCACACGCTCGGACAATTCGGCCGGCAGTTTGTGAAGGAACGCTTTTCCACCGAACAAATGGTGGAAACCATTTACCACCTGTATCGAGATTTACTCACGCGCGCCCCCCTCCGATGACTGCCCCGTTCACTCTGTACCTGGCCGCGTTTGTCAGCGCCTGGGCCGTCGCGTTTTTTTCTCTCCCCCTCTGGCGAATTTGGTGCGCCCGTAACGGCCTGATGGATGATCCCGGTCACCGCAAAATCCACACCGCCCCCATTCCGCTCGCCGGTGGAGTGACGGTGTTGACGGCGCTGCTGCTGCCGCTGGCCATCGCCATCGTGCTGCTGAAACTGGGCTGGCTTGGCGAGGCCAGCACGGCGCCGCTGCTGCACGGTTTTGCGAAGCGGGCGGGACAGTTGACCGGCATTGTCCTGGGCGCCTTTGGCATGACCGTGGTGGGCCTGTTGGACGACCGGCTTGAACTGCCTCCCGCCCAAAAATTCATCGCGCAGTTGGGGATTGCGGGCATGGTGGCCGCCGCGGGGGTGCGCATCACCCTCTTCGTTCCCGCGCCAGTTTTCAGCTACGCCATCACGATCCTGTGGCTGCTGATCGTCGTGAACGCGTTTAATTTCATGGATAACATGAACGGTCTCTGCGGCGGGCTGGGCGCGATTGGCGCGGCCTGGTTTGGCGGCCTCGCCGCTTATCATGGGCAATATCTTGTCGCGCTGCTGGCGTTTCTCACCCTCGGCGCCCTGGGGGGCTTTCTTCCGCATAATTTTCCCCGGGCGCGGGCGTTCCTTGGCGATTCCGGCAGCCACCTGGTTGGCTTTCTTCTGGCCATCATGGCGGTTCTGCCGCACTTCCACTCCGAAAAACATCCGCAGCCGCTGGCCGTCCTGGTGCCGCTGTTTGTGCTGGCCGTGCCACTGGGAGATCTCGCCTGGGTGGTGATCCTGCGTCTGCGTCTCGGCAAACCCTTTTACATTGGCGACACCAATCACCTCTCCCACCGTCTCGTGCGAGCGGGTTTAAGCAACACCGCCGCGGTGCTGCTCATCTGGCTGCTCGCCGTCGTCATTGCCGGCGGCTCGCTGTTCCTCCTGGGACCGCCCTGAGGTCAGGGCCTTCGCAATGGGCGACTCAGTAAAACATCCACGAACTTTGCTGGGCGCTCTGGTCCTGGATGAAGCTGTAGATGTAACCGGTGTCGGTGCTGACGAACAGCCGTCCGCTGGCCACGGCCAGGCCGTAGGCGCGCCCACTGACGGGACTGCTCCAGAGTTTGTTGCCGGTGGCGGAATCGAAGGCGGCCACTTCGTCGTCACCGCCGGCGAACAGGGTGGGCCCGGCCATGATCAGCGTGTAGGGATAATGGGCGCTGCGGCTCCACACCGGCGTGCGCGTGGTGCGATCAAGGGCGGACAGCGTGGTGTCGCCCAACAGATAAGTGCGGGTGGCGGTGACGACCAGGGCGTTGCCGTTGTTGTAGGAGGCGATGGTGTCACCCGACAGCCCGCCCTCGGTGATTTGCCCGCCGCCGCGGGCGGATGGGCCATAGAAGAAGGAATTGCCGGCGAGCAAGGCATACGTGCCCATGGCGCCGCTGTATGAGCCGAGCAAAGCCCCGGTGGCGCGGTTGAAGTAATAGGGCGTGCTCCGGCTGCCCGGCATGAAAATTTTCGTCGCGCTCAGCAGAATGTACCCCTGCAACGCCGCGGTCCCGGTGACCGCGTGCTGCCAGTGACTGGCGGAGGTCTTCAATCCCGTCGCCGCATCCACCGCGCAGAGATACACGCCTTCGTGCGGGAAGAATCCGGCAGAGAAATAAGCCACGCCCTGATCCACAGCCACGGAGCTCCGGATGGCAAACGGCGAAATAAAGGTGCCGTTGTTGGCCACGAAATAATTGGTGGCGCCGACCGGCGTGTGTTGCCAGATCAACCCGGCATTCGTGGCGTTGAGACAATACACCGAGCCGTCGTCCGAGCCGGCATAGACCCGGCCGGCCTGCACCGTCGGGGCCATGCGCACCGGACCATCCGTGAAAAATGCCCAGTTGGTGCGGCCGGTGGCGACGTCCAGACAGTTGATGGTGTGCTCCACCGACGAACCAAAATATAACCGCTCACCGACGATGGCCAGATGATGGGCCCGGTCGAAGGCCAGTCGTGGGGTGAGTGGCTTCTGGGGCGCGGCGGTGTAGTAATCCGCCTTGGGTGGATCCGTCCAGGCGGGCGCGGGCGCTTGCGCGAAGTGGGTCCAGCTTAACACCAGCGGGAGTTCCAGCTCCTCCTGGGTCACGCCGCTGCGCTGGTAATCATGCTGATAGGTCGGCCAGTCGAGGGCCGGCAATGGCGAGCTGGCCAGCAGGCCCGCCAATCCCGCCATGGCCAGCCGGCAAACGCGGAGACCGCCACCGGGCCGCCGCCGGACCAATGACCGCGCCGGGCGGTCCCTGCGGAGAATCTTTTTCACGGGGCAATAAAAGCGATGGACGTTTGGATGGGAAACTTGCACGTACAACCCGAACTGGCCGTCGGCGAAAGCACCATCCCTCCCGCCGAAATCAAGGACATCCAGCAACTCGCGCGTGAGCCGACCATTTGCCGCCGCTGATCCGTGCCCAGATCCCAGAAACAGAGCGCCGCGTTGTCGTAGTTTTGCTGCACGGTGTGGATCATGTTGGCGGCGGCAGACATGGTGCTGCAACCCGAGCGTGAGGGCAATCCGCTCTTCACCACATTGCCGGTGGTGACGTCATACGCGTACGGTTCGAGATAGACGGTGTTGCCCGCAATGACGGGATGATACATGTGGCCGCCATGGTTGTTACGATTCCACGCGTGATTCTTCTGCCAGAGCGCCGTGCCATTCTGGGCGTTCAAAGCGTAGAGGTAAAACTGGCTGGTGGAACTGCACAGCAGCAGTTTCTCCGCCGTGTAACTCAGGAAGAAAACGACGGGATACGGGGAGACGGCGATACCGGCCAGCGATTGTTCCCACAACCCCGTGCCGCTGGCGGCGTCCAGCGCCACGAGGTAAAGGTCCTGCCAGAGGCTCGTGGAACTGATGCGCCCGGTGGCCTGGTTTTTGGCGGTGGGATTGCGCGACTCCACAAAATAGATCCGTCCGCCGCCGAGGGTGATCGAGGAGTTGATGATCACGCCGTTGGCATACGCCCACACCGGCTGCCCGGTGTCTTTCGCCAGGGAAAACAAATTATCGCTGCAAACCTTGGCGGTGCTTTCCGTGCCCAGCGAATCGTACCAATAGGGCGGGCCGCTGTAATTGGTGTAGGCGCTGCCCCGCTTGACGCTGCTGCCAAACACCCGGTCGGCGGTGACGGCCACGTAACCCCAGGCATGGTTGGTACTCTGGTTCGGCGCGGACAGGGAGTAGTACTGCGTGAGCAGGCCCGTGTAGCCGTTGATGCGCCAGCAGGTGTCGCGCACCGCGAGATAGAGCGACCCCTCATCCGCACACTGATTGCTTGTGTCGCGGGGAATGTTCACCCGGATCAACTGGGGAATTTCCATGGACCAGAAAATTCTCCCGTTGTAGGCGTCCTGGGCCACCACGCGGTTCAGTCCCTCGGTATAGAGGATGCCATTCACCGACAACGGTTGCGGATCCCGGCAACCCCGGTCAATCATTCCCCGCGGGCCGGGCAACCCGAACCATTGCAATCTCATCCCGCTGCCGATGACCCGCTCGTCGGAACTGCAGGCGGTGTTCCCGGCATCCCCATAACCATGCGACCACGCCCCAATGCCCGCCAGGGCGGCCCGGGTGATTTTCACGGACCGGGCCGGGTCGGCTTGAATCAGCGCCTCGTTGGTGGAAATCCCGCTGCGCACCCAGGCGTCCAAGGCCGGCCAGTTTGCCAGACTGCCGGCGGCCCCGGGAGGATACCCCAGCCAGGCGACGCCGCCGCTGGGGCGCAACACGCGGAACAGTTCGGCCGGCTCGCCGGGACAATTTGTGGCCGTGAGCATGTCCGCGGAGACGATCAAGTTAAACGCATCCTTGGTGTGCGGCAGCTGGTTCAGCGGTACGTGCATGATGGTGACTCGCGAACCATAAAGTCCGGCGGCGCGCAGCGCCTGACGCGCCCGCGCCACGGCGGCCGCATCCGTGGAGACGCCGACGATGTTCAACTCGGAGCGCCGGGCCAGCTCGTAGGCCAGCCGGCCGTCGCCGCAGCCGTAATCCAGGCAGTACCCGCGGACCAGGCCCGTCTGGTCCAGCAGCTGCTGCGCCACCGCCGCGTACACGGCACTCATGCCATCGTCGGGATAGGGCGAGGGCCCCGCCGGCGCTGGAGGCACCGCATAGTTGTAATCGCTTTCGAAATCGTAAAGCTCACTGCTGACCTCCCCGTTGTTGCCGGCTTCCTTGATGACGAAGAAATATTTCGAGCGCGGCTGCAAATTGGTGATGGCCAGACTGTGGCTGGTGACGGCGGCGGCGGATTCAATCCGCGCGCCCAGCGCGGACGTCAATCCGAATTCCACAATGGAGGCGCCGGCGGTTGAAGTCACCCAGTTCACCGTGGCGGTGTCCGGGCCGGTGAAACGCACGAACGGTCCGGCCGCGATGGTGGCCGCGGCGGGAAGGACGAGCCCGCCCCAGGCCGCCAGCAAGCCCAACGCCATGAGTCTCGTCCCGTTCCGGTGCCGTCTGGAGGTCATGAGTGTGGTCATGATGGTTCAGTGGTTGATGATGACCCCGCGATAAAAATAATTCTGGCCGTCGCTGGTTTGGAGAAATTCCTTCACGCTGCCATCGCCGGGAAAATTCGTGGCGTTGCTTACATTCTCCCAATTGCCCGCCCCCAGGGCCATGCGCCGCTGCAGGGAATACTGCAGACCGGTGACGGTGGGCACCTTGATCCGCGCGTTCTTTTGCGCGTCCACCGTCAGTTGCAGGGCAAACACCGATTCCGGATCGCCAGGATCGGTGCGGGCCTGCAATTCGTGGGCGTCCGAGGCGCCGTCGCCGTCGCTGTCCGCAAGCAAGGGATACGATCCCCAGAATTTTGCCTCATCCAGATCCACCAGCCCATCGCCGTCGCTGTCCGCGTCCAATCCCCAGAGCGACACGCTGAAATCATCCATGTAACTGGTGGCCACCGCGCGCCGGACCACCCCGGAAAACCTGGTGACACTGGCGTCCTTGAACCCCAGGTTCGTCCGCTGCTGCACGCCGTCAATCCATACATCATAGCGCCGGCTCGCATAATCGCTCCGCACGGTGACCCGGACGAAGAGGTTGGTGGGAAAGGTGGGCACGACCTGCACAAAATTTCCGCCGCCACTGCCGTTCCCGTCCAGGGCGAGAATGCCGTCGGTGGCGCTGAAATAAATCAGGCTGCTGGCGGCGTTCGTGGGCACGATCGGCGCATTGGTGAGTCCGGATTCGAGAAAGAAGGTATCCACCCACAGCACCTGCTGGGTCGCAAGCAGGGAGGCATTGATGGTGCAGTTACCCGCCTGCACCGCCTGCAAGCCATGCGCGCTGGTGGATTGCTGCACTGTGGCACTGCCCTTGCTCACGCTCCACAATCCCAGCGGTCCCTGGCCGGCCAGATTCCCGGGAAGATAGGCGTTGACCTCGCCCGGCTCAAAACCCGTGGCGTATAACAGGCCCTGCAGTTGCGGACGCACCTCCAGCACGCGGGACCACGCGGTGATCGCCGGGCCCGCCGAGTAGAACGTCACAAAGTATTTCTTGAACGTCGTCAAACCGGTCAATTGCACCGTGAATTGTCCCGGCGACAGATTGCCCAGCGCAATCACATGCTCCCAGTTGTTGGTGTCGCTTCCGCCATCCGCGCCGCCGTAGCACAAATACACGGCCGACGCCGTCTCCATCCCCTGAACGCCGGTGACGACCACTGCGGTTTCCGTGATGCTCGGGAACCCGGTCAACGCAATGCGCTCCGGGGTGGTTTCAACCAGCTTCAGCGCGTTCAAGCAGGCGCCCTCGGCGGTCGTCAGGGTGATGCGGACCGCCCCGTCACTGCCCGGACGCACCTCGAGGAAGCGACAAACATAGCCCCGGTCCCCGCGTCCATTGTCCGTGACATCAATCGTCACAGACTGGTTTTGCGCACCGGAAATGACCGAGAGCGGCGGCGCAGGAGCGCTGCCGTTGACGAAATGATCCGCGCCGGAAAGCGTGTACGTCAGCAGGTTGCCCGTGGACCGGTCGCCCGTGCCCCGATCACTATAGAGCACAATCTCGTAATTCTTCAGCGGGTCGAGGCCGGTAAAGTCCAGAAAGTTGGTCTCCCCGGCATATAGCGTGGTGGCCCCTGCCGGCCCCAGGTCAATGGGGAAGGCATCAAACGCGGCGTTACCCGTTTCCGGACCGGGCGGCACCGAACTGGTCGGCGCCCGGGCAGTCAAAGGACGGCCCTTCACGGAAAATGTCATCGTAACCCCCGTGGGCTGGCCGTTGGTGACGTTGAGCAACGTCCCAGTACTCACATCGGTGTAGGGCACACTGTAAAGCTGCCAGTCATCAATCCCCCAGTACCAACTGGCGGTGCCGGCCTGGAAGAGGCGAAAACGGACATTGGCCTGGTTGTCCGCTGCCGGCAGCCGGAAAACCTCCACGCGCTTGGATTCCACCGGGTCGTCGTTGACGCGACCGCTGAGGAACGGCGCCAGCGCCGCCGTCACGGGCGCGCCCAGCCAGGCGGAATACGCCAGGCCATACGGCTGGTCCTCCCGCGCCGTGGTCAGCGTGGTCACCGCATCAATGTTCCCGGCGCCATCCCGAACCAGGTCGTCCTGATCCACCATGTACAACAGCGGCAACCATGAGGCGCCGCCGTTGATGGAATATTCCACCCCCGCAATGTTGTCCTGATTTTGCTCATAGGCGCTGTTGAACACCAGCGTAATGCCCGTCCGTCCGGTGAAGTTGTAGGTCGGGGAAAACAGCACCTGAACTTGATTGCCGCTCCGTTGATCCGATTCGGCGTAGAGCAGATTGTTGGAAAGCAACCGGGTCACCGGCTGTCCATTGACCTCATAACCGGGGGCCACTTGCATCCGCCGGCTGCCAAACACGTTGGTCAGCCGCGAATAGGTAATCAATGCCCAGCCCAGATAGGTGTCTGAATTCGGATTGGCCGGGTTCAGGCCGGAAGTGACACGGTCCGTGCGATTGGTTTCCGACCAGCCGGCAACGGAACTGACCAAGGTTTCCGCACCGCCATCGAAGGTTTCGACAGCCAGCGGCGCCGGCAAAAACAACCGTGAGGAAACTCCCCACCGGGTGACGTTGGTCATGGTGCCGCTCACCCCGTCCAGACCAAAGAAGTTGTAGGCCACGAAATCCGCCCGGGCCGCGCCTCCCAGCCAGCACAGCAATCCGGCCGCACCCGCAAGCAAATGATTTCGTTGGAACATCGGCAGCGTCCACCCCGTGGATCAGTGGCCATCACCAATCTTACCAGGGACGTATTGGTAGGAGACTAAGGCGGGCCAGGTTGAACGTCAAGCGCGTTCGTGGAAAACATCCGCCCCGCGAAATTGATGCCGTCCCCGGATTTCAATTGAATTCCTGACCGCAGCACTACATTGTTCAAAACCGAGAAATGCACGAGTGGAACTTCAGATTGCGGTCTGCCGGCCTGATGACGCTGCTGGCCATCTGCGGTGCCGTCGAGGCGACCGGCTGCAATGTGCCCGTCTTTCGCTATGCCCTGGAGCGGTGGGATACCGACCGTTACGAAGCCATCTGGTTTTGTCCTGACCCGCTCTCCCCTGCGCAACAAGCGGCCTTCATCGCACTTGATAATGCCGGCACCAGTGGGCGCGCGAATGTGACGATCACCAGAGCGGACCCCACCCAGGCCATGCCTCCCGACCTGCGCGCGTTGTGGGAAACGCAGGGCCCCCCGGCGATGCCCTGGATGGTTGTGCGGTATCCGCGCCCCAGCGGCATTGCCTCGCCCGCCTGGGCCGGGCCGCTGGATCCCGGGCAGATCGCGTCACTGTTGGATTCGCCCCTGCGGAAGACCCTCACGCAGAAACTGCTCAGTGGCGACGCCATCGTCTGGCTGCTGCTGGAGAGTGGCGACCGGCGACGTGACGACGCGGCGGCCCGATTGGTCGGGACGGAACTGCGTCAGTTGGAAAAAACCCTCAAGCTGCCGGAATTGTCGCCGCTTGATCCGCCGGTAAATCCGCAGCTGCCCCTCAAAATGGCCTTTTCCCTGGTGCGCCTTTCCCGCACCGACCCGGCCGAACCTTTCCTGGTGGCGCAACTGTGCAATTGGAATCCCCAGCGCACCGCCGCACGTGAACCGATGTTGTTTCCGATCTTCGGTCGCGGGCGGGCCATTCCTCCGGCCATCGGGGACGACATCAAACCGGAGGCGATTCGCGAGATGGCCGTGTTTCTTACCGGCCCCTGCTCCTGCGAGATCAAGGACCTGAACCCCGGATTCGATCTGCTGCTCACGGCGGACTGGAACACGATGGCGGGTTATCAGGAGGTGACCCTGACCACGCTGCCCCTGGTGAGCATGTCCCAGTTTGCCACCACCGCCGCCAGCACCAACGCCCTCCCTCCCCCCCCGATGATTGTGGTCACCAATCCACCCGAAACCGCGGCGCCCGCCGTATCCGTGCCGGCGCAAACCACTCCTCGCAGCCTTTTAAGCCGCAACTTGGTCGTGATGCTGGTCGTCGGGCTGGGCTTCCTTGCCGTCACGACGATTGTGCTCCGCACCAAAGCCGCCGGGCGCACCCCGTGAAATGAAGCTGTCTCACCTGATCCGTCGCGAAATCTTGCACCGCAAACTCGGCTTCGCGCTCGCCACCGTTTCCGCCGCCGTGGCCGTGGCGGGCCTGGTCGCGGCCCGGGCCATGCTCCAGAAACACGACGCGCGCACCGAGCAAATCATCACCGCGCGCGAAGCGCAGACCCGGGCGCAGATGGCCAGAATGGAGGACGATTATCGGAAGATGATGTTAAAGATGGGGTTCAACGTGTTGATCCTTCCCAAGGACCAGAATCTCGGCGATCTCTACGCCGAGGATTATGCCTCGAAATACATGCCGGAAGAATACGCCACCCGGCTCGCCCGCAGTCGCGTGGTCACCATCAACCACATCCTGCCGTCGTTGCAGCAGAAGATCCAGTGGCCCGAGTACGCGCGGACGGTGCTGCTCATGGGCGTGCGCGGCGAAGTTTACGTGCAAAACGCCAGGCAGCAGCCGTTGCTCGCACCAGTGGCCGCCGGCACGATGGTGCTGGGCCACGAATTGGCGAAAAATCTAAAACTTGAAGCCGGCCAGCAGACCAAACTCATGGGCCGGGAGTTCACCGTCGCCAGGATCAATCCCGAGCGTGGCAACAAGGACGACATCACGGTCTGGATCAACCTGGCCGAAGCTCAGAGCCTCTTGGACAAACCCGGCCTCATCAATGGCATTCTCGCGCTCGACTGCACCTGCGACACGCTCGACCGCCTGGCGCGCATCCGGCCGGAGATTGCCCGCATCCTGCCGGACACCCAAATCGTGGAATACGCCTCGCAGGCGCTGGCGCGCGCCGAAGCCCGACAGCGCGCGGCGACCGAAGCGCAGGCCAGTCTCCAACGCGAGAAGGAGGGCCGCACCCGCCTGCGTCAGGAACGCGAGGCCCTGGCCGCCGTGCTGGTACCGGTGATCACGGCCGGCAGCGGCGTCTGGCTCGGATTGCTGGCGCTGGCCAACGTCCGGGAGCGGCGCGATGAAATCGGCATCCTGCGCGCCTTGGGGCTGCGTTCGCGCCAGATCCTCCTCATCTTCCTGGGCAAGGCGGTGGTGATCGGGCTCGCGGGTGCGGGGCTCGGCTACGCGCTTGGCCGCGGCCTCGGCATGTGGTGGCGGGAAACCCCGGACGCCGCCGCGCCCACCCTCGGATTTTGGGATGTGCACCTGCTGGCGCTGGTGCTGGTGGCCGCACCGTTGCTGGCGGCGCTGGCCAGCTGGTTGCCCGCCCTGATTGCGGCGCAGCAGGACCCGGCAGATGTGTTAAGAGAGGCATGAGCGCGCGGCTCCAAATCGAAAATCTCGGCAAGTCGTATGCCGCTCCCCATGGCCGCGTCTGTGCGCTGGAGGCGGTTTCGCTTGCCGTCCAGGCCGGTGAGTTCGTGGCAGTGCGCGGACCAAGCGGCTGCGGAAAAACGACCTTGTTGCTGGCGGCGGGCGCGCTGTTGCAGCCAACGCACGGCCGGGTATTGGTCAACGGCCAGGACCTCTACGCGCTGGCCCCGGAACGGCGCGCCCGGTTTCGCGCGGCCCACATTGGTTTCGTGTTCCAGCAGTTTCATCTCGTGCCCTATCTGGATGTGCTGGACAACATCCTCTCCCCCGCCCTGGCGCTCAAAACCAGCGACCCCGTCCGCTCCCGGGCGGCCGAGCTGGCCTGCCGCTTCGGTCTGCAGGACCGGTTGCGACACGTGCCGGCGGCCCTCAGCACCGGCGAACGCCAGCGCGTGGCGCTGGCCCGGGCGCTGTTGAACCGCCCCCGGCTGCTCCTGGCGGATGAGCCGACCGGCAATCTCGATGCGCACAACGGCGAACTGGTGCTGCGCTGCCTGGCGGAGTTCGCCCGTGACGGTGGCAGTGTACTCCTGGTCACCCATGAAGCCCGCGCGGAAAAGTCCGCCACGCGCGTAGTGCAGATGGAGGCTGGAAGAATTCAATGAACAAGCCTTGGATGCTGGTAACTGGATCGGTGGCCGCGATGGCGCTGCTCGTGTGGGGGCTGTGGTGGCCGGCGCGTTCGCGGCCCGCCGCGACCACGGCGGGGTCGGAGCAAAAGCCGTTGCTCATGTTTTGTGCCGCCGGTCTCCAGGCGCCGGTCGAAGCCGCCGCCCATGATTACGAACAGGCTTTCGGCGTCCGCGTGCAGCTTCAGTACGGCGGCTCCGGCGCCCTCCTGAGCAATCTCCGCGTCACGCACACGGGCGATCTGTATCTCGCGGCGGACGAAAGTTACACCCGATCGGCGCGCGCCATGGGATTGCTGGCTGAGATCATCCCGCTGGCGCGCCAGCGTCCCGTCATCGCGGTGGCCCGCGGAAACCCGAAGCAGATCCGCACCCTCGCCGATTTGCAACGCCCGGACGTCCGGGTCGGCATGGCCAATCCCGAGGCGGCCTCCATCGGCCGGACCGTGCGCGAGCGGCTCCAACACGCCGGGCAATGGGACGCCCTGGCCCGCCACATCACCGTCTTCAAGCCCACAGTGAACGACGTGGCCAATGACGTGAAACTCGGCACGGTGGATGCCGGCATCGTGTGGGATGCCACCGCACAGCAATACCCGGAACTCGAACTGGTCACCGTGCCGCCGTTTGACGCCGCCAGTGAAACCATCAGCATCGGCATTTTGCAGCGCTCGCCCCGGGCCGCCGCCGCCTTGCGCTTTGCCCGCTACCTGGGGGCGCGAGACCGGGGATTGAAGCGCTTCCAGGAATTTCATTACGACCCGGTGGCCGGCGATGCCTGGGCGGAACAACCGGAGCTGGTCCTCTACAGCGGCGCCATGCTGCGGCCGGGCCTCGAGCAAACGCTGCAGCAGTTTCAGGAACGCGAAGGCTGCCGCATCACCACCGTGTATAACGGCTGCGGCATCCTGGTCGCCCAGATGCGCGCCGGCCAGCGGCCTGATGCCTACTTTTCGTGCGATACCTCGTTCATGAACAGCGTCGCCGATCTGTACCAGCCTCCGGTGGACGTGGTGGACAACCGGTTGATGATCATCGTGCAAAAACACAATCCCAAGAACCTCCACGCGTTGTCGGACCTGACCCGGCCCGGGATCCGCCTGGGCCTGCCGGATCACGAAAAATCTGCCATGGGCAATGTCATTTGGAAAATGCTCGTGCAATTGAAGCTCTACGACGCCCTGCGCCCCAACCTCGCGGTCGAGTCTCCAACCGGTGATTTCCTGATCAACCAGATCCGCACCGGCTCCCTGGACGCCATCATCGCCTGTCACAGCAACTGGACCGGCGTGCGCGACCACCTGGACGCCGTGCCGATCGAGCACCCGCTCGCCCGCCTCACCCAGCCTTATGCGGTGGGGCGGGAGACCCGCTACCCGCACCTGATGGCCCGCTTGGAGGACGCCATTACCTCCGCCGCCTCCCGCGCGCGCTTCGAATCCCAGGGCTTCGGCTGGCGCTTTCAACCGGCTTCCCCACCATGACTGCCGAAGCCGGCCCGCCGCTGCCGCCCCTGCGTTGCCGCCCCGACTGGCCGTTCTTCGCCGGGCTGGCCGTGTTGAGTGGCGTTTACGTGCTGTTCATCGTCGCGATGCTCGCAGCCGATCTTTCCTTCACTTCCCCGCGGCACCTGCTCCGGGCGCTGGCCAGTCCGGAGATTCGTTATGCGATCAAACTCAGCCTGATCTCCTGCTCGCTCACCACGCTGCTCTCGTTGTGGATCGCCGTGCCGACGGGATATTTGCTCTCGCGCCACCGCTTTCCCGGCAAACGCCTCATGGATGCCATCCTGGACATCCCCATCGTGCTGCCGCCGCTGGTCATCGGACTGAGTCTGTTGATTCTGTTCCAAACCCCTCCCGGACGCGCGCTCCAGCAATTGGTGCCGGTGACCTATGCCATTCCCAGCGTCATCCTCGCGCAATTTGCCGTGGCCTGCGCCTTCGCCGTCCGCACCATGCTCGTCACGTTCGACCAAATCAGCCCGCGCTGCGAACAGGTCGCCCTGACGCTCGGTTGCAATCGCAGCCAGGCGTTCTGGCGCGTCGCCCTGCCGGAAGCGCGGCGCGGGTTGCTGACCGCCGCCACGCTGGCCTGGGCGCGCGCGCTGGGCGAGTTCGGCCCCATCCTGGTCTTCTCCGGCGCCACCCGCATGCGCACCGAGGTGCTCCCCACCACGGTCTTTTTGGAACTGAGCGTGGGCAACATCGAGGCCGCCGTGGCCGTCTCCCTGATCATGATCGCCGCCGCCCTGATCGTCCTGACCCTCGCGCGCCTCTTCGGCCTGCGCGCACCACTGGAGCGGGTGCTATGATCGCCCTGGAGCACGTCACCATCCAGGCGGGTGATTTCCTCCTGCGGAACATTGACCTGACCGTGCCGGCCGGCAGTTACGCGGTGTTGATGGGGCGGACGGGCGCGGGCAAAACGACCTTGCTCGAGGCCGTGTGCGGACTCAAACGCGTCGTCCGCGGCACCATCCGGCTCAACGGCGGCGAGGTCTCCCGGCTGCGCCCCGGCGAACGCGGCATCGGCTACGTGCCCCAGGATCGCGCCCTCTTCCAAACGATGACCGTCCGTGCGCACCTGGCCTTTGCCCTCGTGATTCGCAAGGCCCCCCGGGAGGAGGTGGCCCGGCGCGTGACGGAGTTGGCGGGTTTGCTCGGCATCGAACATTTGTTGGATCGTCACCCCCACGGCCTGAGCGGTGGGGAAGCTCAACGGGTGGCGCTCGGGCGCGCCCTGTCCGCGCGTCCGAACATCCTCTGCCTCGACGAACCGTTGAGCGCGCTGGACGAGAACACAAAAACCGAGATCGGTGCGCTGCTGCGGAAAGTCCAGCAAGCCGCCGGGCTCACCGTCCTGCAGGTGACGCACAATCAGGCGGAAGCCGAAAACCTCGCCGACCACATCTTTCAACTGCATAACGGCCGTGTGGAACGGCAGACCTGAATCCATGTCCAATCCCGCCCCCACCCCCGGCCCTGCCTCCCGGCTCCCGACGCTCACCGATTTTGAACGGCAGGTGTACGAATGGCAGATGTGGGTGGACGGCTTTGGAGAAACCGGCCAGCGCCGGCTCAAAGCCGCAACCGTGCTGATCTCCCGCGCCGGCGGTGTGGGCGGCATGGTCGCCCTCGAACTCGCGGCGGCGGGCGTGGGTCGCCTCATTCTCGCGCACGCTGGTAATCTCAAACCCAGCGACCTCAACCGGCAGATTTTGATGACGCACGATTGGCTGGGGCGTCCACGCGTGGAATCCGCCGCCCGACAATTACGGGCCTTGAATCCGCGCCTCGATGTCGTTGCCGTGCCCGAAAACATTTCCGAGAACAACGCCGCCCGGTTGGTGGCCCAGGCCGACCTCGTGGTGGATTGCGCCCCCTTGTTCGTCGAACGTTTTCTGATGAACCGCGCGGTCGTCCGTCAGCGCAAGCCGATGGTGGAATGTGCCATGTTCGAGCTGGAGGCCCACCTCACCACCATCCTTCCCGGTCAAACCCCGTGCCTGGCGTGTCTGTACCCGGAACCGCCCCCCGACTGGAAGCGGCAATTCCCCGTGTTCGGCGCCGTCGCCGGAATGGTGGGCTGCCTCGCCGCCATGGAGGCCATCAAGCAACTGTCCGGGCTCGGTGAAACGCTGACCGGCAAACTGCTGACTTGCGACCTGCGCACCATGAATTTCCGAAAAGTCAATACCCGCCGACGCAGGGATTGTCGCGTATGCGCCCCCCCGCCCGTGTGACCCTCCGCCCCCTACCCGTCCAACGGACTCCGCACGCCCAACCCGCCCTGTTGCAAGACGTGCGTGTAGATCATGGTCGTGCTAACCTCCGCGTGCCCCAACAACTCCTGAATCGTTCGGATGTCCTGCCCCCGCTGCAACAGATGCGTCGCAAAACTGTGCCGGAACGTGTGGCTGGATACGCGCTTGGTCAGGCCTGCCTTGGCCACTGCCACCCGCAGCGCCTTGTCAATCGTGTTCGGGTCCACATGATGCCGCCGCCGAAGGACTCCCCCGCCCCCACCCGGAGAGGGCCGGGAGGGGGCGCGGGTCCACCGAAACACTCCGCGAGGGAAACACCCATTGCCAGGCCCATTCCGTGCCCGCGTTCGGATACTTCCGCTCCAACGCGAAGGGCAAGAACACACCGGCCAAACCCGCCCGGCGGTCCTCGTCAAATTGCACCCGCACTCGCTCCAGATGCTCCTGAAGCGGTCCCGCCAGATTCACCGCCAGCGTCGTCACCCGGTCCTTTCCACCCTTGCCTCCGCGCACCGTCACCGACAGCAGCTTGAAATCTATATCCTTCACGCGCAAGCGCAGCGCCTCCATCAGCCGCAGTCCGCTCCCGTAAATGAACTTCACCACCAATTGCGGCACACCGTCCATCAAGGCGATTACCCGCCGCGCCTCCTCCGGTGACAACACCTCCGGCACGCGCGGTTTACGCTCTGCTCGATACGCATCCACCCCCTCTAACGGCTGTTCCAGCACCCGGCCATACAAGAACAAGAGTGCCTGCAACGCCTGATTCTGCGTGGACGCGGACACCCGCCCGCGCACCGCCAGATCCGTTAAAAACGCCTCCACCTTTGCTTTCCCTCCGGCCAGGTCGGCCCGGCTTTTCATCTCGTGAAACTTCACGTACCGCCGCACCCAGTCGCAATACGCCCGCTCGGTGCGAAGAGCGTAGTGGTGCAACCGCAACACCCCGCGCATTTGCTCCAACAGTTTTGGCGGTTGACTGCTCTGAGTTGCCGTCATAATGTCGCTCCATGAACGCTATCGTTCGGCCAATGAATTTCCTTCTTACCCTGCTATTATCCGATAACAAGGAAATTCTTCCTGACTAATAAACTTGTTAGGTGCCACAGGAGACATTACGTGACTCGCATGTCACAGAAGAACCAGATTATCGGCCTCGTCGGGTGGCTTGTTATTAGCTTCATTGCAGCCGGCATCGGCGCCGCTGCGTCAGTACAGGCCAGTTCGTTCTATGCGGGGCTTGTCCGTCCCAGTTGGGCTCCGCCGTCGGCTGTTTTTGGCCCGGTGTGGACAGTTCTGTACGCACTTATGGGCATTGCCGCGTGGCTTGTCTGGCGTGCCAAAGGTTTCCGTGCCGCTCGCGCATCTCTGGTTCTGTTTTTGGTGCAGCTCGCGGTAAACGCCCTGTGGAGCTGGCTTTTCTTCGGCTGGCATTTGGGAGCCCCGGCGTTCGCAGACATCCTGCTGTTGTGGTTGCTCATTGTTACAACACTTGCCCTGTTCTGGCGTGTTCGGCTCTTGGCGGGTGTATTACTTATTCCTTACTTACTGTGGGTCAGCTTTGCCTCGGTACTGTGCTATTCCGTCTGGCAACTCAACCCGCAATTTCTGGGCTAACCGCCGTGCGTCTTTGGTCACTACACCCCAAATACTTGGACGCAAAGGGGCTTGTTGCGCTTTGGCGTGAGGCTCTACTGGCCAAAGCTGTACTGCGCGGCGAAACGCGCGGCTACGTTCATCACCCGCAGCTGGAGCGGTTCCGCGAGCATCCGCAGCCACGCTCAGCAATCAATGCTTACCTTGCCGCAGTCCAAGACGAAGCAACGAGTCGGGGTTACAACTTCAACCGTACCAAGGTCGGCCCGGTTCGGGCGGTTCGGAATATTTCGGTCACGGCGGGGCAGCTTGCATACGAGTGGCATCACTTACAAAGCAAGTTGGCTACTCGCAGCCCGGCGGTTCATGCACAATGGAGCGAGGTAACCACACCAGCATGCCATCCGTTGTTCCGTTGCAAGCCCGGTGGCGTCGCATCGTGGGAGCGTGCGGCAAGTGGCACCTAACAAGTCATTCCAGCCGACCGCCATCCCGCTACGCGGGCTGGCGGCGGCTGAATTCCGGCGTTAGCCCACTCGACACGCTCGCACATGCTCAAGCTCTACAAGTTCGCGGATGGTTCAAAGTCTTATTGGGAGACTTGGGAGCACGATGGTGTGCATACCGTTCATTGGGGCACACTCGGCA
>Ga0116143_10000701_pt1 | contig 44871 bp, 34 predicted proteins | sample AD_UKC034_MetaG_FD_89745 | JGI IMG/M metagenome (GOLD analysis project Ga0116143, IMG submission 89745) | Active sludge microbial communities of municipal wastewater-treating anaerobic digesters from USA - AD_UKC034_MetaG | ecosystem: Engineered > Bioreactor > Anaerobic > Digestate | place: USA... | reverse complement strand
TTCATTAAAATAACGCAATTCTATATTGTATTATTATATATGTTTCTGTAATAACATGACATTTATCATGTTGTTTGTAATATGATAAATATCGTAATCAATTGATATTCAGTGATTTGTGCAATTACGCGTTTTTCTTAGAAATAATTTGTTTACATTCTTCCAAAGTTATAGTTTCTGGATCATAAGTCTTCGGAATACGATAATTTTTATTTTCATACGAAATATAAGGGCCATATTTACCTTTCATAATGCGTAAACCCGGAATTTCATCGAAAGTTCTGTTAAAAACTTCGCTTCCTTTCGACTTTTTTTCTTGAATTATTTCGATAGCTCTGTTAATATTAATGGTATAAGGATCATCTTTTTTTGTTAAACTAAAAAATGCACCATTATTTTTAATGTAAGGGCCATATTTTCCAAGAGAAATTATTATATCATCATTTTCATAAGTTCCGATATTTCGAGGGAGCTTGAACAAATCTAAAACTTCTTCAAGAGTAATACTTTCAACGTTTTGGTTTTTTCTTAGACTTGCATAAATAGGTTTTTCCTTATTTTCAATTGATGCGTAAGGCCCATATTTGCCAATTTTCAAAACAATTGGTAAACCTGTTTCAGGATGATTGCCGATTGTTTTTTCCCATTTAGTGTTTTCTTTTTCTTTAAGACTTTGTTCTACCTTAACATTAAATTTTTTGTAGAATTCACTAATCATTTTATCCCAAGAAACTTTACCGATAGCTATGTCGTCAAATTTCTCTTCAATTTGCGCAGTAAAGCTATAGTCTAGGATATCATCGAAATGACCAATAAGATAGTCTGTTACAACTACTCCCATTGAGGTAGGAAATAGTTTGTTAGATTCAGCTCCAAATTTTTCAGAAATGGTATTTTCAATTATCTTATTATCCTTCAATGTCAAAGTGTTTATTTTGCGGGAAAGAGCCTGTCTTGACTCTTTAACAACATATTCACGTTGTTGAATAGTTGAAATTGTTGGTGCATAAGTAGAAGGTCTTCCAATTCCCAATTCTTCAAGTTTTTTAACCAAACTTGCTTCGGTGTAGCGATATGGAGGCTGATCATATTTTTCAATTGCTTCGATTGTAGAAGCAATTGCCTTCTCGCCTTTTTTTACATTTGGAAGTATGCATTCTTTTTCATCACCGTTTTCTTCATCAGATGACTCTGTATATAATTTAAGAAAGCCTTCAAACGTAATTATTTCTCCACTAGCTGTAAAAACAATTTTATTATCATTATTATTAATAGTAATAATAGTCTTTTCAATTTTGGCATCTTGCATTTGTGAAGCAATTGCTCTTTTCCTGATTAAATCATATAAACGCTGTTCTTGTTTGCCGGCTTCAATTGTTTCGTTTTCTATATAAGTTGGCCGAATTGCTTCATGAGCTTCTTGTGCACCTTTAATTTTGTTTTCGTATTTTCTTATTTTTAAGTAATCGTCTCCGTAACTGTTAGTAATAAGGTTTTTTATACTTCCTATGGCTAGATTTGACATATTAACAGAGTCTGTTCTCATGTAAGTGATAAATCCGTTTTCGTATAAACTTTGAGCAAATTTCATTGTTTGATTAACAGAAAAACCTAATTTACGTCCTGCTTCTTGTTGTAGCGTTGATGTTGTAAAAGGTGGAGCAGGTGATTTTTTTCCAGCTTTTTTCACAATATCTTCAATGTGGAATTCTTGATTTATACAGCTCTTTAAAAAGGATTTAGCATCCTCAATATTTTTAAATTTTTGATTCAATTCAGCTTTAACAGTATCACCGTTTATTGTAAAAATACCAAAAATTTTGAATGATGAAATAGATTTAAAACCAGTTATTTCTCGTTCCCTCTCAACGATTAACCTAACTGCGACAGATTGAACTCTTCCGGCAGATAAAGCGGGCTTGATTTTTTTCCATAGTAATGGAGAAAGACTAAAACCAACAAGTCTGTCCAAAATTCTACGTGCTTGTTGTGCATTAACAAGGTTTATATCAATCTCACGAGGGTTTTCAATTGCATTTTGAATTGCCGATTTAGTAATTTCATGAAAAACTATACGTTTTGTATCTGATTTTTTTAGTTTCAGGACTTCAAATAAATGCCATGAAATCGCTTCTCCTTCACGGTCTTCATCGGAAGCTAACCAAACAGTTTTTGTTTGTGTGGCAATTTTCTTTAGCTCTGATACAACTTTTTTCTTTTCAATAGGAATTTCATATTCAGGTAAAAAACCATTATTAACATCTATACCCAGATTTTTTTTGCTTAAATCTCTAATATGTCCAAAACTCGATTTAACAATAAAATCTTCACCCAAAAACTTTTTTATAGTTTTAGCTTTGGCTGGTGATTCAACAATAACAAGATTATTCTCCATCTAAAAAGTAAAATTTATCGTTTGCAAAATAAAGAAATTCAATAATGTTTTCATTAATTTTTTTAATTTTACGCCATAATTTTTGAATTTATGAAAAAGTTAAAAAGTGCAAAAGTAATATATTCTTCCAAGTTTGTTAAAAAATTTACAATTACTTTTTGGGCAGTAATATTATTATTCGTTTTAGGTTTATCTACTTATTTCTTCCTTATTGCTAGAGGTACATTTGGTGAAATGCCTACTTTTGAACAACTCGAAAATCCTGAGGATAATCTTGCATCAAAAGTTTACTCAAGTGATTTAATTTTGCTCGGGACATATTTTAGAGAAAATCGTTCTAGAGTATCTTATAATGATTTATCTCCTTATTTAATAGATGCGTTAATCGCGACAGAAGATGTTAGATTTTATAAACATTCGGGAATAGATTTCAAAGCTTTACCTAGAGTTTTTACGGGAATGATAGGTGGAGGATCTAAAGGTGGAGGGAGTACAATTACTCAACAATTGGCTAAGATGCTCTTCCCTCGACAGGAAAATATGAGCAAAATTCAAATGGCTAACAGAAAATTCCAGGAATGGATTATTGCCGTAAAATTAGAAAGAAGCTATACTAAGGAAGAGATAATCGAAATGTACTTAAATAAATTTGACTTTCTTAATTTGGCTGTTGGGATCGAATCTGCTGCAAGAGTTTATTTTGACACAACTCCCGGAGGTCTTAATATTACTCAATCTGCCATGTTGGTTGGTATGGCAAAAAATCCATCCTTGTATAATCCATTAAAAAGACCCGAGCAAACTCTTCATCGTAGAAATGTTGTTTTGGGACAAATGTATAAATATGATTATATAACTAAGGCTGAGTTTGATTCATTGATTGAAAGGCCTTTGGATTTGAAATATCAGAAAGTTGATCATAATATTGGTTCTGCAACTTATTTTAGAGAGTTTTTGAGACAATGGCTAACTGCAAAGCAGCCAAATATTAATGATTATGTAGATATGAGAGAGTATATAGAGGATTCGATAAATTGGGCAATAGATCCTTCTTATGGATGGTGCAATAAAAATACAAAACCTGATGGAACGCCATATGATATATATAGTGATGGCTTACAAATTTACTCAACGATAAACAGTAGAATGCAAAAATATGCCGAAGAAGCAGTAAAACAACATATCGGGGGATATATACAAGTTGAGTTTTACAAAGATCAAAAGAGTAATAAAAAGGCTCCATTTGCATCAACAATGACTGATGCTGAGATTGAACAAATTATGTATGCATCAATGCGGCGTAGTGACAGATGGAGAGAACTTAGGGCAAATGGGTGTTCCGAGGATTCCATAATTATGTCTTTTAATGAACCTACTAAAATGAGGGTTTTCTCTTGGAATGGAGATATTGATACCGTTATGACTCCGATGGATTCTATTAAGTATTATAAAATGTTTTTGCGTGCTGGTTTTATGTCAATGGAAACACGGACGGGTTATGTTAGGGCTTATGTAGGGGGTATTGATTATTCTCATTTTAAATTTGATCAGGTTGTTAAATCCAGAAGGCAGGTTGGTTCTACAATTAAACCATTTATATATTGTTTGGCTATGCAAAATGGATATTCTCCATGTACAAAAGTTCCGAATGTTGAGGTAACTTTTAAATTACCCAAAGGTTCACCAAAAGAATACTATACTCCAAAATACTCTCCTTCAAAACTTGATGGAGAAATAATAAGCCTCAAAACAGGATTGGCTTTGTCGCTAAATCAAATTTCTGCATGGGTGTTAAAACAGTTCTCCCCTCAAGCAGTAATTTCGATTGCGAAAAAAATGGGCGTTTACAGTCATATAGATCCATTCCCGTCAATTTGTGTGGGGGCTGCAGAAGTGCTGTTAAGTGAAATGGTTGGTGCCTATTGTACATTTGGAAATAAAGGCATTTATACAAGGCCGATGTATGTTACAAGAATTGAAGATGAAAATGGAAATGTATTAGCTACGTTTTTGCCGATACAGTCTGAAGCTTTGAGCGAAGAAACAGCTTATCTGATGATCGACTTGATGAAGGGTGTAATAAATGAAGGAACCGGATCAAGATTAAGATTTGTCTATAATATTAATAGTGAATTAGCAGGTAAAACAGGTACAACAAATAATCATTCGGATGGATGGTTTATTGGAGTTTCACCAGAATTAACTAACGGAGCTTGGGTAGGAGGTGAAGAAAGAAGTATAAGATTTAGATATATTACATTAGGTCAGGGAGCATCATTGGCTTTACCAATTTGGGGCTTATATATGCAAAAAGTCTATGATGACCCGAACCTTCCTTATTCAAGGGATGCTCATTTCGAAAAACCGAATAAATTACCTGTAGAAATAGATTGTGCCGAATACGATAGAAATAACAAAACAGGTGATTTTAATAATATGTAAATATTAGCGAAAAATCTTTGACGCAAAATCTTTAATGTCACTAACAGGAATAATTTTAGAAGTTTTGGACTTTACTTCTGATTTTTGAGTTGCAGATATAAATATATTATTAAAACCTAGTCTTTGAGCCTCGCTGACTCTTTTATCAATAAATGAAACAGGCCTAATCTGTCCTGATAAACCGACTTCACCAACAAAGCAAGAACTTTCTTTTAAAATTTTATCAAAGTATGAAGAAATCACTGCTGCAATTACTGCCAAATCAGAAGCAGGATCATTAATCTTTAATCCACCGGCAATATTCAGAAATACATCTTTTTGTATTAGTTTAAGGCCTAGACGCTTTTCTACTACAGCTAACAACATTTGAAATCGTCTCGAGTCAAACCCTGTTGCGTTTCTTTGTGGTGAACTGAAAACAGCATTTCCAACAAGTGCTTGAATCTCTATTAGTAAACTTCTGTTGCCTTCTGAAATTGTTCCAAATGCAACTCCGCTCAAATTAGAGTTGTCGCCGGTTAAAAGTATATTGCCAGGATCTGTAATCTCTTTTATTCCCTCATTGTTCATTTCAAATACACCTATTTCGAAAGTTGAACCAAATCTGTTTTTCTTTGGTCTGAGAATCCTGTAAAAATAATTATTGTCTCCTTCAAACTGTAATACTACATCAACAATATGTTCCAAAGACATTGGTCCGGCAATATCACCTTCTTTATTAATATGACCAATTAATATTATTGGAGTAGCTGTCTCTTTTGCGAATTCCTGTAATTGCCTTGTACATTCTCTTATTTGCGAAACAGTCCCGGGTGATGAGCTAAGATCTGTCGAGGCAACAGTTTGAACAGAATCTATAATAACTATGTTAGGGCTCAAACTTTTAATGGTAGCAAGAATTTTTTCAATATTTGTTTCGGTATATATATAACATTCCGTATTATGAATCCCAATCCTATCTGCCCGAAGTTTAATTTGTGTTTCACTTTCTTCACCTGAAATATATAAAATCTTTATTCCTGATAAATTTAGTACAGATTGTAATATTAGCGTAGATTTTCCTATACCCGGTTCGCCACCAATTAGAACAAGTGATCCCGGTACTAAACCGCCTCCAAGCACTCTGTTTAATTCGGAATAATATAAATCAATTCTCTTAAAATAGCTCTGTTTAATATCATCAATTTTTTGGGGATTACCTGCGACAATATTTGACAAATCCCCTTTTGTTTTATCTTCTTTAATTACAATTTCTTCAATAAAAGAATTCCAACTATTGCAGTTGGAACACTTGCCTGCCCACTTTGGGCTTGTATATCCACAGTTTTGACAAACAAAAACTGTTTTAGCTTTTTGCATAATTAGTTTTTACGTATCATTTCGACTCTTAGGTAAGCACCTGCTTTTTCATCGTTTGGTAAGCGAAATCTCGTCATTATTAATATATCATCTTTAAACTTGTCAATTCTGTATAAACCATCTAAAGGAGGAAGACCAAAAAATTTAACACTTCCTGTAATTGTCATTTTTTTCTTTAAAATTGAGTTGTCAATTATATATTCACATGAGTCAATATAAAGGCTATCTCCATAGGTAGCCATTCTAACCATATTTCCGCTGTCATCAAAAGTACATAAAATTGTGCCTGAGGGTTGGGTGTCAAAAGTCTGATATTCCCAGGTCCCAACAATTTCATCAGCAACATTAGTGCAGCCTGTCATTAATATAAATGTTGAAATTATTACTAAAATGATGCTTCCTATTTTCATTTATTAATTTGTTTTAATTTTCACAAATATAATTAAATTTTATTTTTTGGAAATATTTTTAATAATATTGGTTGAAGAATATCCTTCTACTAATGGTATTATTTCTACTTTACCCCCATAGTTAATCACATGGTCGGCACCAACTATTTCATTGTACTGATAGTCTCCCCCTTTAACTAAAACATCCGGCGAATACAATTTTATTATTTCTTCGGGAGTGTCTTCATCAAAAATGACAATAGCGTCAGTAAAAATTAATGATGCAAGAAGTAATGCTCTCGCTTCCTGATTATTAATTGGTCTTAAATCTCCCTTAAGTCTTTTTACTGAATTGTCTGAATTCAGCCCGATAATTAATTTATCACCAAAGTCTTTTGCAGCTGCTAAATATTCAATATGTCCTTTGTGGATTAAATCAAAACAACCGTTAGTAAAAACAATTTTCTTGTTTTCATTTTTCCAATTTAGAACTGATTTGGATAGCTGATCCCGTGAAAATATTTTTGACTGTATTAAATTTAAATAATACATTATATCAAGCGATTAGTCTGAGTATCAGGAAATATGAATGTAGGTTTAAACGTTTTAGCCTCTTCAAAATCCATTGATGCGTAGGATATTATTATGACAATATCATCAACAGCAACTTTTCTTGCTGCGGGACCATTAAGACAAATTATACCTGAACCTGAAGCCCCTTTAATTACATAGGTTTCTAAACGTTCGCCATTATTAATGTTAACGACCTGAACTTTCTCGTGTTCAATTATGTTTGCTGCTTTCATCAAGTCCTCATCAATAGTAATGCTTCCGACATATTGCAGATTTGCTTCGGTTACTCTTACTTTATGAATTTTTGACTTAACTATTTCTATATTCATAATTCTTAAACTAAAAACTGCTGCAAAGTTAAACAATACTTATTTAAAACTCCAAACTAATATTATCAATTAATCGAATTTTTCCACACCAAACAGCTACACACAGTCTTACAACTGAATTTTGAGAAAAAGAAAAAACCGGTTTCAGTGTTGTGGGATCGCAAAATGCGACATATTCGGTCTTTAAAAATGGATTTAGATTTATTTCTTCTGATATTTTATTTATTAATTTTTCAGGAGAATCATCAATTTTCATAGAATTTTTAACGCTATTTAAAACTTCAAATATTTTTGATGCATTTTTTCTTTCTTCAGCACTAAGTCTTTCATTTCTAGAGCTCATAGCTAGCCCGCTTTCTTCACGAACAGTTGCACAAGGAATAATATTTAGCGTAAGATTAGATTTGCTTACCATTAATTTTATTATAGCTAATTGCTGAAAGTCTTTTTCTCCAAAATAACTGTTATGTGGTTTTACTATTTCAAATAATCGGTAAACAATGTCAACAACCCCTTGAAAATGGCCAGGTCTGAATTCTCCTTCATATAATTTGTCAAGCCCGTCAAAATCCATCCGAAAACCGGTATAATTGTTATAAATATCTTCACTATCAGGAATAAATACAAGATTACATTTTGATTTTTCAAGCATTTCCAAATCTTTTTCAATTGTAACGGGGTAATTAATAAAATCGTTTTTGTCGTTAAATTGTTTAGGATTTACAAAAATTGAGACTATGGTATAATTATTTTCTCTAACCGATTTCTCAACTAAAGAAATGTGTCCGGTGTGCAAAGCTCCCATTGTTGGTACAAATCCTATGCTTAGATTTTTCAACTCTTGTTCTCTGAACTTTATTATATCACTAACCTTTCTAATGATTTTCATACAATTTTTTTTGCGAATTTATCAATATTTAACAGAAAGTCAATCTTTTTGTTGACTATAAAAAAAGAAAAAATATTAAAAATAATAAACGAGTTAAAAAATCGTTTATAAAGCTTGTTCGGATATATTAAATTTTTTTTATATTTTTGTGTCCTTAAATATTTATGGATTTAGTAATTAAAATATGAAATTGAAAGTTCTGTATGTAACCCAGGAAATTACGCCTTATTTACCTGAGACAGAAATGTCGTTAATAGGCAGGTTTTTACCGCAAGGGATACAAGAGCGTGACAGGGAGATCCGAACATTTTTACCCAAATTCGGTAGTATTAATGAAAGAAGAAATCAATTGCATGAGGTGATTAGATTAAGCGGGATGAATCTTGTTATTAATGATACCGATCATCCTTTGGTTATCAAAGTAGCTTCAATTCAGCCTGCAAGAATGCAAGTTTACTTTATTGATAACGAAGATTTTTTTAGTCGCAAATTTGCATTGTCGGAAAAAGACAGAGAATTTAAGGACAATGACGAAAGAGCAATTTTTTATTCAAGGGGTGTTATCGAAACAGTTAAAAAGCTGGGTTGGGCTCCCGATGTAATTCATTGTCATGGATGGTTTACTGCTTTGGTACCTTTTTATATGAAGAAAATATATCGCAATGATCCATTGTTTGATAATAATTTTAAAGTTATTTATTCTGTATATAATGATGAGTTTTCTAAACCCCTAAATCCGGATTTGTCTCAAAAACTATTGGAAAATGGAGTATTCCCGGAAGATTTGGAATTACTTACTACACCGGACTGGAAGAATCTGACTAAATTTGCAGTAGATAATGCGGATGGGATTATTCTAGGTTCGAGCAAAGTTAATAATGAGATACGTGAGTATGTCGAAACTTGTAATAAGCCATTTTTGAAACCTCAAAGTCAGGAAAATTATATTGATAAATACAATGAATTTTATGACAAACTAATAGCAAATAAATTTTAATGAAAAAAAATTCTCAATTTTACATTTTACTGACCTCTTTTTTACTACTGTGTTTGGGTTTCTATTCATGCAATGAAGATGATTCTGAAATAGGTTTAGGAATTATCCCTGGAAGTGATAAAATACTATTATTTAAAGATACGATTGGCGTTGATTGTTATACTGTAAGAGATGATAATATTTCAACTGATGAAAGAACGTTATCGCCTTTAGGTTCTTATAATGACCCGATATTTGGTTTCTCAAAAGCCAGTTTTGTTTGTCAGGCTAGAATTTCATCAAATAATGTTAATTTTGATACAGTTCAGGTAATTAATTCATTAAAGTTGCATCTGAAATACACCTCTTTCTATGGCGATCCCTCTGCTACGCAAATGGTAAATGTTTACAGATTGAAAAAGGATATTTATATTGATTCAGTATATTATTCTGAATTTTCTTTGGCACCATCAGAATATGAAATTTTATGCTCAACGCCTATGAGTTTCAATGAGGCAGATAGTATTATGACTATTGAATTGCCTTTATCCCTTGCGGAAAGTTTTGTGAATGATGCAAATTCATCACATTTTGTTGATAATACTACATTTATCGATTTCTTTAAAGGATTTTATATTACAACCGATAATTTAACAACAGGGGGTTGTATTTTTAGCCTGAATCTTGTTGACGCGAATTCTAAAATGGCATTGTATTACAACGATTCTGCTGTTTATAATTTTTATATAAATTCAAAATCAGCAATTATTAATATGTTTGAACATGATTACAGTTCTGCTTTGCCTGAGATTCAGGAAGCATTAAACGATACTACTGCACTGTATGATTATTGCTACGTACAAAGTATGGGAGGTCTGAAAACAAAAATAAAATTTCCGGATTTACAAACACTTTTTGATTCAACAAATATTGTAATTAATAAAGCTCAGTTGAAAATTACTATTAAATCCGGAACAGACGAAGATTTATTTTCGCCTCCTCCCAAAATGACTTTAGTCGCAATTCTTGAAAGTGGCAAATACGATTTTATTACTGACTATAAGGTAAATAATTTGTATTTTGGAGGCAGCTTATTATCTGATGAATATACATATATTTTTAACATTCCTTTCCATATTCAGGAGTTGATAAATGGGAATGATGACTATGGAATATATTTATTTGCAGTTGATAACAGGACCAAACCATATCGTTCCGTAATACATGCAAATGATAATTCGGACAAGAGTATGAAACTTGAATTGTATTATTCTAAATATTAGTTATTTATGTGTGGAATAGTTGGTTATATAGGTAAAAGGCAGGCTTGCGAAGTGCTGATAAAAGGTCTAAAAAGACTTGAGTACAGAGGCTACGATTCGGCAGGAGTTGCTTTTAGTGGGGATAGTTTCAGGATATACAAATGCAAAGGAAAGGTGTCTGATCTTGAAGAGCAATTAAAAGATAAAAATATAAATGGCTGTATGGGGATGGGGCATACACGCTGGGCAACACACGGCGAACCTACTAATAACAACGCTCATCCTCATCAGTCTATGAATGGGAAATTTGTAATAATTCATAATGGGATTATTGAAAATTATGCTAAACTAAAATCAGGTCTCGAAAAGGAAGGGTATAAATTTGCAAGTGAAACAGATACTGAAGTGCTGGCAAATCTGATTGAATATGTTTATTTACATAATCAGAATAATGGAGATTCTCTAAGTTGTGTAGATGCTGTGCGAGTTGCACTTAATATGGTTGAGGGAGCTTATGGACTTGTTATCATGAGCGAAGATAATCCTGAAAAGTTAATTGCTGCACGTAAAGGGAGTCCACTTGTCATTGGTATTGGAAGGGGTGAATATTTTATTGCTTCTGATGCTACTCCGATTATTGAATATACAAATAGTGTTATATATCTTAACGATGATGATATAGCTGTAATTGGACTGGACGGTCTTAATCTTACTAATCTCAAGAAAGTAAAACAGATACCCAATATCAAAAAAATTGACCTTAAGCTTGACGAAATTGAGAAAAACGGATTCGAGCATTATATGCTTAAAGAAATTTATGAGCAACCGCGTGCTATACGAGATACATATAGAGGAAGGCTTAATTTTGAATCAAAATATCTTAAATTAGGCGGATTACATAACGTATTTAGTGAGCTTAAAGAGGCAAAAAGAATAATGATTATTGCCTGTGGTACCAGTTGGCATGCAGGTTTGGTCGGAGAATACTTGTTTGAAGAATTTACAAGAATACCTACAGAGGTTGAATATGCATCTGAATTTAGATACAGGAATCCTGTAATTAATAAAGGTGACTTAGTTATTGCAATTAGTCAAAGTGGCGAAACAGCAGATACTTTAGCTGCAATTCAACTGGCAAAAAAAGCAGGAGCAATTGTTATTGGTATTTGTAATGTTGTTGGGTCAAGTATTCCTCGCGAAACTATTGCCGGAGTTTATACACATGCCGGTCCTGAAATTGGGGTGGCATCTACTAAGGCTTTTACAGCTCAAGTTACCGTGCTAACTATGATGGCAATGGCAATTGGACAGGCTAATCAAGGTCTAACCGAAAAAGAATTTGAAGATTTAATAGGTGAATTATATGCAATTCCTGATAAGATTGAAAAAATCCTAAATACTTCAAATCATATTAAAGACATTGCCGAAAAAATAAAGGATTCAACAAACAGTTTATATCTTGGAAGAGGTTATCTTTTCCCTGTAGCTTTAGAAGGGGCATTAAAGTTAAAAGAAATATCTTACATACATGCTGAAGGATACCCTGCTGCAGAAATGAAACATGGCCCGATAGCTCTTATTGACGAAAAGATGCCTGTAATTGTTTTAGCAACAAAAGATCATTCATACGACAAAATTGTATCAAACATACAGGAGGTAAAAGCACGTAAGGGATGTATTATTGCAATAGTAACTGAAGGTGATACTACAATAAAGGAAATGGCAGATTATGTTATCGAGGTACCACAGTCCGATTTTGCATTGGCACCATTACTTACTGTTGTTCCCTTGCAATTGCTTTCTTATTATATCGCCGTTTATAGAGGTTGCAATGTAGATCAACCGAGAAATCTTGCAAAATCAGTTACTGTTGAATAATCTTTTGGTTAAATATAATAAAGTAGATAAAATTTAGTTATCAAAGCAATAAAGAAGAAAAATTGAAAACAAAGAGCATAATTTTTATTTTAATTATTATACTGATTATTTTCAGTGCATGTTCTGTTGAAAAAAACACTTCAACCAGTCGTGCATACCATAATGTAACACTAAAATATAATATATATTTTAATGCTAACGAAGCATATAAGAGAGGTATAAATCGAATTGTATCACAGAATACAGATAACTACAATGAAATTTTACCTGTTTTTATTGACAGTAAAGAGGAATTTGCAGGCTCAGCCGGAGGCGAAATGGATAAGGCCATTCAGAAATCGTCTAAAGGGATCAAGATACATTCTATTACAAAAAAGCCTGAAATGAAAAATTCGGGTCAAATGACAAAGAAAGATAAAGAATTTTTTGATCAGAAAGAATTTAACAAATGGATAGACGATTGTTATTTGTTAATGGGGAAAGCTTATTTTATTAAACGTGATTACACTCAGGCAAGACATAATTTTGATTATTTGGTTAGGATATTCCCTAATTTGGAAAGCAGGCATTATGCTAACTTATATCTGGCAAGAACATTTGCCGAAAGTGGCGATTATAAATCAGCCAAAGAAATGCTTGATTTTATTGAGGCTCAAAAGGATCTCCCTAAAAAACTTAAAGGATTATACTCTGTTATATATGCAGATTTTTTACTAAAACAAAAACTTTACGAGGACGCTATTCCAAAGCTTTTAATTGCCATAAAAAATACAAAGAAGAAAAAAGATAAGTTGAGATATACTTATATACTCGCTCAGCTTTATGAAAAAACAGGCAATTTGACAAAAGCCTCTGAAATGTATGAGATAGTTTCAAAGAAAAACAGTTCTTATGAGATGGAATTCAACGCTAAAATTAACATGGCGAAGTGTTTTGTAGATCAGGGAAAGAGCAGTAAAGATATTCGTAAAACTTTGAAAAAAATGCTAAGAGATGATAAAAATATAGAATATTTGGATCAGATATATTTTGCGATTGCTGAAATTGATGCCAGAGCAAACAATATAAACGAAGCGATTACAAATTATAAGTTGTCATCTTCTTCCAGCATGGGAAATGATTATCAAAAAGCTATTTCTTGCCTTAAGTTAGGCGAAATTTACTTTGCAAGAAATGATTATAAAAATGCTCAGATATATTACGATACTTGTATGGCATTTTTACCCGTTACTTACGAAAATTATCAAAAAGTCAGAACAAATTCTTCATACCTGAATGAATTAGTGAGTTTTACAAGTGTTGTTGAATTTGAAGATAGTGTTCAAAAGCTAGCTAGAATGTCTGATAAAGAACGGAATAAAATTATTGATGATATTATAGCGGATTTGATTGAACAAGAAAGAATTCAAAGAGAGCTTGAGCAACAGGAAAATGTTAATTCGATGCTGTTTGATCAGCAAAGAGGGAATACAAGAAATAATGTAAATGCTCCGGCCGGAGGTAAATGGTATTTTTATAATCCATCTCAATTAAGTTTTGGAAAAAACGAGTTTACAAAGAAATGGGGTAGTCGTAAAAATGAAGATAACTGGAGAAGAAAAAATAAAGCTATTGCCGATTTTGCTTCAGATGATTTAAGTAATAATGCTGACAGTGCATCAGGAACGTCTGCCCCAAGGCTCACTAATGTAAAAGACAGGGCTTATTATTTACAAGATATTCCTCTTACAGATTCGGCTATGAATGCATCAAACGATAGGATTGCAATGTCGTTATTTAACGTTGGGAGAGTATATAAAGAGAGGTTTTCGGACTATAGACGAGCTATTGAAGCATATGAAGATTTAAATAACCGATATCCGAACAATGAGTATTTATTGTTATCATATTACAATTTGTATTTATTGAATAAGCTAATAGGAAATGACACGGAGACAGAGAAATACAAAAATCTTGTCATATCAAAATTCCCTGAGACAAATTATGCCAAGCTATTGCAAAATCCAAATTATATACAGGAATTGGATAATAAGCGCAGACAAGATGAACAGTTATATATTGAAACTTATGATAACTACATGAAAGCCAAATATGAAAAGGTAAGTTCTGTTGCCGAAACCTTCATTGTAAATAATCCTGATAATGATCTTATTCCAAATTTCGATTTTTTACGTGTTTTATGTGTCGGCAGAACATCGGATTTGGATGTGTTTAAAGGTGAATTAGTCGGTTTTATGCAGAAATATGCTTATCACGAGTTAGCAGGAGCTGCTGAGAATATTTTGCAGTATTTTGGTACAACAGATATTCAGGCTTTGATTGCTGATCTGCAGTCTCGACCTGAAACAGTAGTAGAAAACACTACAATAGGAAAAGATTCTCTTGGAATAGAAGTCATATCTGAAGCTTATGTTTTTGATGAGTTAGCGGAGCATTATTATATAATTTATGTAAAATCTGCAGATGTTGATATTAAGCGTATTAGTTTTGAAATTCGAAATTTTAACATTTTTAATTTCAGTATGAGAACTTTTAATGTAATAAATAATCCATTTGATAGTAATTTTGAATTAATCTCCGTAAGATCCTTTAAAAACCAAAGACAGTCGGTGAATTATTCCAAAATGATTGCCAATAGCGATGATGTGTTTTCAAAGTTGAAAAATACTGATTATAAAGTTTTTGTAATTTCTACTGAGAATTTTGTGAAATTGCAGAAAAATAAGAACATTGCTGAATACCTTAAATTTTATCAGGAACACTATTAATAAATCATTTATACCTATTTTATATTTCTGCCTGTGAAAAAGATAAAGATATTATGGACAGATGATGAGATTGACTTACTTAAACCTCATGTTATTTTTCTTGAACAAAAAGGCTATTTGGTTGATACTGCAACAAATGGTTCTGATGCAATAAGTCTAGTTGGGAAAGAAGATTATGATATTATTTTTCTGGACGAAAATATGCCTGGTTTAAGTGGTTTAGAAACTTTAAGCAAAATAAAAAACATTTCTCCTCACGTACCGGTAATAATGATTACTAAAAGCGAAGAGGAAAATATCATGGACGAGGCGATAGGTTCCAAAATAAATGATTATCTTATTAAACCGGTTAACCCTAATCAAATCTTACTTGCAATAAAGAAAAATATTGATAAAGATAGATTGATAACACAAAAAACAACTTCTGCATACCAATCTCAGTTTATGAAGCTGGGAATGGAAATTAATGATAGTTTGAGTTATAAAGATTGGTATGAGATATACCGAAAACTGACTTATTGGGAATTAGAGTTGGGTGCCTCAAAAGATAATACAATGGATGAGGTATTGACTATGCAGCAGAATGAGGCCAATATTAGTTTTTCTAAATTCATTAAACGTGAATATACCTCATGGTTTGAGCCAAAAAGTACAGATAAACCCTTACTCTCACCCGGTTTACTAAAGGACAAAGTATTTCCACTTTTAAAAGATGGGAAAAAGGTTGTATTTCTTTTAATGGATAATTTACGATATGATCAATGGAAAAGTCTTGAACCTCTCCTAAATCAATATTATACAGTTACAGAAGAAGAATTGTATTATTCTATTTTACCTACATCTACGCAGTATTCGAGGAATTCTATTTTTTCGGGTTTAATGCCTTCAGAAATAAATAAATTGTATCCGGATTTATGGAAAAATGATGATGAGGAAGGCGGGAAGAATTTATATGAAGAAGAAATGTTAAAGTCATTCATGGCAAGATATAATGTGAAAACAGGATTGTATTATGAAAAAATAACTGATGTAAAGTTTTGTAAAAAGATTACAGATAATGTAAAATCTATTTTAAATAATCAATTTGTTTCTATTGTGGTTAATTTTGTTGATGCCTTATCCCACGCCAGAACAGACCAGAAAATGATGAGAGAATTGGCAAACACTACTTCTGCCTATCGAGCGATAACAAAATCGTGGTTTGAGTTTTCTCCGTTGTTTGACATGTTGAAAGCCTTTTCTGAAAATGATATTTATTTATTTATTAGTACAGATCATGGTAGTATCCAAGTAAATAATCCTGTTAAAATTGTTGGAGACAGAGCCACAACAACAAATTTAAGATACAAGCAAGGAAGAAACCTTAATTATAATAAAAAAGAAGTTTTCGAAATACTAAACCCGCAAGAAGCCTTTTTGCCAAAAACAAATATTAGTTCAACATACGTATTTGCCTATGGAACCGATTTTTTTGCATATCCCAACAACTTTAATCATTATGTAAAGTATTATAAAGATACTTTTCAGCATGGAGGAATTTCAATGCAGGAAATGATTATTCCGGCTATAACATTAAAATCAAAGTAAGATGCCTAATATCATAGTTAATTCTCTTGGCGATTTATCAAATGCTGCTGAATTATTTTGCAAGTCGATTGGAAAAGATAGAATATTTGCATTTTATGGAAATATGGGTGCGGGTAAAACAACCTTTATAAAAGAAATTTGTAGTAATCTTGGAGTTGTTCAGGATGTAACAAGCCCAAGCTTTAGTATTGTAAACGAATACATCTGTAAAAAATATCCTGTGATATTTCATTTCGATTTTTATCGTATCGAAAAGACGTCTGAAATTTATGATATTGGATTTGAGGAATATCTTATACAAAATGCACTCATATTTATTGAATGGCCCGAAAAATTAGGTGAATTATTGCCAATAGATTCTGTGTCAGTAAAAATTTTACAATCCGAAAATTTAACAAGAAATATCATCTGGTAGTAAAATTTTAGCGAATAATATTAGTTAATTATAGTTTTATATTGATAAATTGTAATATTCTCTTGCAACTTAAAATTTTATTAATAAATTTGTGATGATATTTTTATAAATAAGGGTTGTTGGGTTAAGTATTTATGATTTTTTCTTTTATCACGAAATTTTTAAAAAAATTGGTAAACTTTGGGGTTGACCAAAATTTGCCATATCTCGAACTTAGAAAAGTAAAGCTTTTAAATGTAATTGTTTTTTCCGTTACAGCAATATTGTTGATTTTTATGATTATCAATTTTGTAATTGGAAATTATGTTTTGGCAATCAGTGATATTATAATGTTGTTTATCGTTTCTGCACCATCTGTTTATTTGCAGTATAAGCATCATTATAAACTAAATATTTTAATGATTACTTCTGCCTTTTTTGTTTATACTACGATTGTTACAATACTTGAGTACGATGTTTACAGGCAAACAGAGCATATTTTATTGACTATATCTGTAATGGCTATTTTTTTATTTGATGGGTGGAGAAAGCAGGTAATGTTTATTATTTTCCCGATAGCATTTTTTATTATTAAGTTTGTTACGATGTATCAATTAGAAGGATATATCGAAATCCAGCCTTTGCATTTAATATATGGTATTACCTTTTTAATAATATACGTAATATCCTCATATTTCAAGAATGATATGTTGCATTTTTATGATTTGTTAAAACAGTCAAACGAGACAAAAGATAAATTGTTGAGATTAGTATCTCATGATATACGCAGTCCATTCAGCTCACTTTTGGGCAGCAGTGATTTGCAAATGAAATATCTGGAATCAGGGGACATTAATAAAATTAAAAACACTTCCGTTATAATTAACTCTGCGTCAAAAAAAATATATGAATTGACACAGACTCTTTTAGAATGGTCACAGACACAATCTGAAGGTTTTATCGTAAAAAAAGAAAAGTGTGTTATCAATGATGTGGTTAAACATGTTGTTGACTTTTGTACTATCAGTGCAGAACCAAAGGATATTGAATTGATTGTTAAGGAATCACATCAACTGACAATTAGTTGTGATATTATAATGACACAAATTGCATTGAGAAATATTATTATGAATGCAATTAAGTTTTCGCATAGAAAATCAGTTGTTGAAATTTGTATTTCTGAACAAAATGACTTTGTTTTAATTTCTGTTGCTGATTCGGGTGTTGGTATGGATGAAGGAAGTTACAAAAACTTGTTTAACGAAAATAAGATTTGGTCAAATATAGGTACGGAAAAAGAGCAAGGAACAGGATTGGGCTTGTTGATTTGTAAAGAGATGATTGCAAAACAGTCGGGAACAATAAGTGTAATCAGTGAGTTAAATAAAGGCACTACAATTTCAATATTATTAAATAAAGAGTAATTCAAGATTTTAATTTAATAAATTAGTTGTAATCTATTTCCAAGCATTTATTATTTAAACAATACTCAAATTTGTCGGTTAATTGAAAAATATAAATTTTTTAATATGAAAAATATAGCATTAGTAGTTTTGTTAGGAATCTTTCCTTTTTTTTCGTTCAGTCAGCAGAAAAGCGAAAAAGAACAAAAACACAAGTCAATACATAAGTTTAAAGTTAATGATATAAATGGAAATTCTTTTGATTTTTCTACATTGGCGGGTAAAAAAATAATGATAGTAAACACTGCATCAAGATGTGGTTTCACAAAACAATTCGAGGGATTACAAGAGTTGTATGAAAAATATAAAGACAGCAATTTTGTTATTATTGGTTTTCCTTCAAACGATTTTTTAAATCAGGATCCGGGAACTGATAAGGAAATCCTTGAGTTTTGTACGATTAATTATGGCGTAAGCTTTCCTATGATGTCGAAAGTGAAAGTAACAGGTAAGAAAAAAGCTCCAATTTATAAGTTCCTTACTGATGGTAAATCTAATGGGGTGCAGTCATCTACGGTGTCCTGGAATTTTCAGAAATATCTTATTGACGAAAATGGTTATTTAGTTAAAGTAATTAATACTAAAACAGATCCTTTAGATATTGAAATAATTAATTGGATTGAAGGGAAATAGATAGAACTGTATTTCTATACAATCTAATTAATTTATAATAGATTATTTTCCTTGTAGAAAACAGTAATAAATACGTATAAATTTAATTTATTATTTAGAAATATTATAAATTGTAATAATTCTTTTATAATTTTGGGTTGTGAAAAAAAGGTCAAATATAAGAGATATTTTTGGTGGAGTATTATTTCTATTAATAAGTTTGTTGATACTTAATAACAGTCTTTTTGTTCATGTCCATACTTTGTCAAACGGTGAAATAATAACACATGCTCATCCTTTTTTCCCAAAAGCTGAGTCACAAGAAACTTCAGGAAATCATAGCCATAATAAAAATGAAATTCAGATATACAACATTTTGAATAGCACAATATTTCTTGTAATTATTGTATTTTTATTAGATTTTATTATAAATTATATTATATCCAAGAAGGTTTTATTTTTTGCTTCCATACTTTCAACCACTAACATTTTTGATTTATTTAATCGTCCGCCCCCTCTTGTTTTTTCTTATAAATAACATACAGGAAATAAACGATTAGAAAATTAAAAAAGAAAAAGCAAGTGAAAAAAATATTAATCGCATTATTTGTAATTATTACAATACAAGTAAACGCACAAAAGCAAACAGATTCTCATATAATAGGTCATGTTACTTGTAGTGAAGAACATATCCCTTTTGCAAATGTAATTGTAAAAAATACGACCATTGGTACAGCAACGGATGAGACCGGACATTTCTCACTTATAAATATGCCCGAAGGGAAATATACAATTGTTGCAATGGCATTAGGATATAAATCATCTGAAAAGGAGATTGTTATAATTCCTGGGAAAACAATTGAAATAAAGTTCGAACTTGAAAAGGATGTTTTAGGATTGAATGAAATTGTTATCACGGGAGATAGGAGCGAAAGAAATCGTAAGGAGTCTGCAGTGATTGTAAACGTGTTAAGTCCAAAGCAATTAGAGGTTAATAATTCAGTAACGGTAAGTGAAGGATTGAATTTCTGTTCAGGATTAAGGGTGGAAAATAATTGTCAAAATTGTGGATTTAATCAATTGAGAATGAATGGTATGGAAGGGCCTTATTCTCAGGTATTAATAAATTCCCGTGCTATTTTTAGTGGGCTTGCGGGTGTTTATGGATTGGAGTTATTACCTGCAAATATGATTGACAGGGTTGAAATTGTCAGAGGCGGTGGCTCGGCTTTGTATGGCAGCAATGCGATAGCAGGCACAATAAATATTATTTTAAAAGATCCGATTACTAATGTATATGAATTTGGAACAAATGTAAATTTGCCAGGCATGTGGTCATTCGAAGATAACAAAACTAGTCCTGATATTTCTGTAAATATGAATACCTCTGTTGTGTCATCTGATTCAAAAACAGGAATGTCATTATATGGTTTTCACCGACAAAAAAATCCTTATGATGCCAATAATGATGGATTTTCAGAATTGTCTAAATCAAAAAACACTACTGTTGGAACGAGAATTTTTCACAGATTTGGGCAAAAAAGTAAAATTACACTGGATTACTTTACTATTAATGAAGACCGAAGGGGTGGAAATCGTTTTCAATATTTGCCTCACATGACTGACATAACAGAAGGTGTTGAACATGATATAAATACTGCTGCCATAAATTTTGATTTATTTGTTCGGGATAATGATCAAATAGCAATTTACGCATCAGCTCAGCATATAAATCGTGATTCATATTATGGTGCTGGGTATTCTTTAACAGATTACGGAAAAACACGCGATTTTTCATATTCGACTGGAATACAATATACTCTTCGAAATGATTTATCGTTACTTGTTGCAGGAGTAGAAAACAATGCCTCATATTTAAGAGATACAAAATTAGGATATCCCGATATTGATAATGCAGTAATAGAAAACAATCAGATTGTAAATATACCTCTAACTCAAAATACAATTATTGCAAATCAATATATGAGTACCTTTGGGGCTTTTGCTCAATATGATTACAAATTAAAAAGTTTAAAACTAAGTGTAGGTGGTCGTTTTGATAATTATTTTGTAAGTAATATCAAGGACATTAATAATAGTAAAACAGGAAATGTCTTTAGTCCTCGAGTAAATATTTTATACGATATTTCAGATTATTTGCAAAGCAGAGTTGGTTATTCTCAAGGTTTTCGTGCACCGCAGATTTTTGATGAAGATTTGCATATTGAGACTTCAGGATTGAGACAGGTAATTCATAGAAATGATGAAAATCTTGTTCAGGAAACAAGTCATAGCTTTTCTGCATCGATGGATTTTAAAAAGTCTATAAGTAAAATAAATATTAGTTTTTTAACAGAGGGGTTTTATACTATTTTAAAAAATCCGTTTGTCAATGAATTTGGAGTGCCTGATGAAAATGGAGTTGTTATTTACACTAGGGTGAATTCGAGTTCAGGGGCAACTGTAAAAGGTGTAAATTTTGAATTAAATGTATTTCCTTCCGAAAAATTTATTTTCAGATCGGGAATGACAATTCAGCAAAGTTTATATGAAGAGGTACAGGAATTTAACGAAATAAGCTTTTTGCGAACTCCTAACGCATATGGATTTCTAACAATAGACTTTAATCCGGGTAAAAGATTTGCTGCATCCACAACAGGTTCATATACAGGGAAAATGTTGGTTCCTTATTTTGGAAGCGATTTGGTAAATCCTGAAGTTGGAGAGTTAAGAGTTTCAAATCCTTTCTTTGACCTTGGAATAAAAATTAAATACTCAATAAAACTCAACGGTGCAAAACTGCAATTGTTCGGAGGTATAAAGAATATATTTAACAGCTATCAAAACGACTTTGATATAGGAGCTGACCGAGATCCTGCTTATATTTATGGTCCATCTCAACCCAGAACAATATATGCGGGAATAAAAATTGGTAATAATTTGTAAGGTTTTGAATTAAGTATTTATCGTGTCAAACAATTGATTTATGCGGGTGAATGCGAGAATTTGTAAAAAAATACAAAAAGGCTTTATAATTAAAAAAAGATAAGTATCTTTGCACCTCAATTTTGCGGGTGTGGCGAAATTGGTAGACGCGCCAGACTTAGGATCTGGTGCCGCGAGGCATGGGGGTTCGAGTCCCTTCACCCGCACAACGACCGCAGGAATTTCTTTATCGGGGATAAATGCGGTCTTTTAACTTTTGAAGTTTAGTAATTATTAAAAATATTGTTTGATGGAAGTTGTTAAAAATCAAATTGACGAGTTAAACGCAACTCTTACTGTTAATGTTAAAAATTCGGATATTGAAGAAAGTGTTGAGAAAACATTAAAAGATTATCGTCGCAAAGCTGTTATTCCGGGATTCAGACCAGGTAATGTGCCTTCAGGCTTAATTAAAAAAATGTATGGTAATGCCATTATTGCTGAGGAATTGAATAAAACTGTTTCTAAGTCATTGTCTGATTATATGGTTAATGAGAAACTGAATATTTTAGGAGATCCATTACCAAGTGAGACTCAAGAACAAATTGACTGGGGAAAACAAGAAAGTTACAGTTTTATTTTTGACATTGCTTTAGCACCTGAATTCGAAGTTAAGCTAACAAAGAAAGACAAATTTAACAGATATTCCATTAAGGTAGATGATGAAATGATCAACAAATACGTTAATGGGTACAAACAAAGATTTGGTAAATTTGAAGAAATCGAAAAATCTGAAGAAACTTCAATGTTAAGTGTTAGTTTAATAGAGATTACTAAAGATGGCGAAATTGTTGAAAACGGAATAAGTACAGACGAAACTACAATATCAATAAAAGTTATTAGTGATAAAAAGATTAAAAAATCACTTATCGGGTTGACCAAAAATGATGTTGTTGACATTGATTTGAAAAAAGCATTACCAAATGATACAGAAATTTCTTCGATTTTAAAGATTAAAAAAGAAGAAGCCGAAAAACTTGACTCAATGTTTAGGATGACAGTTAAAGAAGTTAAAGAATTTAAAGAGGCAGAAATGAATCAGGAATTCTATAATAACTGTTTTGGCGAAAATGCTGTAAAAGATGAAAAGGAATTCAAAAACAGAGTAATTGAAGATATTAAAGCTTCTTTCAGTCGTGAAACAAAATACAAGTTACTAATTGATTTTAAGGAAAAAATTATTAAAAAAGCAGAGTTTAGTTTACCAGAAGAATTCCTGAAACGTTGGCTTAAAGTTTCAAATAAAGACATTACCGATGAGCAGATAGAAAATGAATTTGACCGTTTTATTGAAGATTTAAAATGGACTCTGATAAAAAATAAAATTGCTAAAGAAAATGAGATTAAAGTTAGCGAAGAGGATTTGACAAAAGCTGCAAAACAGCAACTTCTGGCTCAGTTTAGTCAGTACGGATTATCTTATATTCCTGATGAATATTTGGATAAATATGCAAAGGAAATGCTTGAAAAAGAAGGAGAAGCAAACAAACTTTACGAACAGGAAATAGAAGAAAAAGTTGTTGATTTCATAGCAGAAGCAGTTAAGCTTGATGATAAAGAAGTGAGTATGGAAGATTTTAATGCTCTTTTTAAATAAAATTATTTGATCCTGTAATTTAAAAACTGTGGAGTTTTATTTCACAGTTTTTTTTATTTTTACAATATATGAATATCGAAATTCTTGACAAATATTTGCGTGACCTTAAATTTATTGTGGTTGCTGATATTGAAACAGGTAAACCATTTGCGATTCATTTTGGGTTTACTTTGCCAAATTTACACTCGGAAATCTTTGCCGATGCAGAAAAAAAATTCGAAACTTATAAAAAAGGTATTTCTGTTCAAGGTGGCGGTAGGATTTCAAAAATAGGAAATAAAATTGTTTTCCATTCTCAGTCAGAGAAGTACGGACGTTATGAAGATGATGTAGTTTTAAAACTTGCTCCATTGCATGAATTCTTTTTAGACGGTAATTTTGAATTTTATTCAAAAGCAGGAGAAACTGATATAAGAAAAATCATTTAACCCACCATTCAAGGATAAATTTTACACCAAAATGATTTCCCATTATATTATTTCCGTCGTCGTAGAAAAAGAATGTTCTCCTAACTTGTCCGGATTAGTGCGACAAATTAAGGTCGCTCCAGACTTTTCCCAATTAGTGCGTTAATTTTTTTAAAATCAGAATTGTAAAGCGACAAAACAGTATTCAATGCTCCGCGGGATGGCCTGGCAAAACGGCGGGCAGCTCAAGCGGTGAGATCGAAACAATTAGAATTGTGTCGAACCGATATGACAAGTGCCGATGATAAATTTGTTAAGTATAATCGAGCAATTGAAATTGCGAAGATTAGACTATTACAAATTTACAATCGGTATCGTTCCTAAAACAAATTTTTAAAAGGGGAAAAGGAGCTGGAATTTGTTTTAGGCCAAGGTCGACGTACAATTCTTTTGTTTTGTTCGAGGTGGGTAGGGCAGCATTGTTTTGCCTTGATTTTTTTGCAACTTTCTTGATCAAGCAAGAAAGTTGAAGAGAAAAGGCTTTAAATTTAGTCTTTAATTCAAATCGAATAGAATATTTTACTATAATTTATTCCCAATAAAAACATGCTTAATACGGTGAATTTCCGAAATAAAGTATTAATACCTTGATAATCATGTGTTTAAATTGAAATTTTGTCTTATTTCCTATAGGGTTACAAGTCATGAATTCTTTGCTGACGGTAATTTTGAATTTTATTCAAAAGCAGGAGAAAATGATATAAGAAAAATCATTTAACCCACCATCCAAGGATAAATTTTACACCAAAATGATTCCCCATTATATTATTTCCGTCGTCGTAGAAAAAGAATGTTCTCCCATATTGTAAGTCAATAATTAACGAGAATTTATTATCCCACAGGAAACTATACCCCGGCTCAAGAAAAACCGAGATGTTTTTATGATTGTAATAGATATTTCGCGTGAAAGCTGAACCTAATGCAACAAAAAATCCCGAAGAGGTTGCCGGTGCAGATTTCCCAAAATTCAAATAATAAGGGAAAGATAATTCAGCTCCAACATTAATTAATGCAGAGCTAAAGTGTCTAAAACCGTAGTTCAATACACTTATTCCTCTTATGTCAAAATTCTTTGTTATGTTATATTCTAAAACCAGAGGAAAGATATTAACATCAAAACAGCCTGGTGGATAAGATGGCTCTATAGTAACAGATGGATTAATACCAATAAATATGGTTTTATTCTGTTGAGCAGTTGAATAAATGCAAATCAAGGAAATTATTAGTATTGTAAAATATTTTTTCATCTTATCGAAAATTAGAAAGGATAACCAATCCCAAAGTTAAAAGTAAAATCGCTAAATTCAAAAGTTTCGAAAGTTCCAAACCATCTATGCCCAAGAGGAGATGATGGATCATATAAAGGAATACCGAAATCAAACCTGATAATAAAGAACGAAAGGTCAATTCTTGTTCCGAAACCTGTACCAATTGCTATTTCACGATAGAATCTGTACCAGTCAAATAAAGCTCCTGCGCGGTTATCATTTTTGTCGATAGCCCAAATGTTGCCGGCATCGAGAAAAACAGCTCCATTGACAAAAGAAATAAGCCTAAAACGATATTCGAGATTAAACATTACTTTCATATCCGCAATTTGGTCATAACTGATATTGGGATTATTATATGACCCCGGACCAATTGATCTCACTTTCCAGGCTCTGATATCATTTGCCCCTCCAATGAAGTATTTTTTTATGAATGGCAGACCTTTGGTTGAATTGCCATAGGGAATTCCTATGCCAAAGAATCCTCTGTAAACGAGACTGCGTTTTTCGTCAAAAACCTGATAGTAGCGATAATCAATATCAGTTTTTACAAATTGAGCAAATTCAACTCCCATAAATTTGTACGAACCGTCAACAGGTTCTATTCCGGCTAATGAATATACCGCACTCGGAATGTTCCCGCTTGTTTCAATATTAAACCATAAATATGAAAAACTTTTTGATTTAGTCAGACTTTGATTATTAAACATCAAATCATAACTAATTACAGACAGCAATTGATCTTCGTATGAGTATTTAATGTACAAGTGTTGAATTTGCTGTTGAAATTCGGGGTTGAAATCAAATATCTTAACAGAATACAACTCAATAGGGTTGAAATAATGTGTTATGTTTTTGTTTTTCGCACCTTTCCAGAAATAACCAAAACTTGCATTTGCAATAGATCTGGTATAGTCAGGTCTTTGCTGATAGCTAAATGATGTTGATATTTGGGTTTTAGGATTATGATTTTTAACAAATTCATAGTTTTCATAAAACGGTATCATTAACCTTGGTATATTGAGTTTTAATTCGCCTCCATATTCTAATGTGTTGAAAAATTTTGTTCTGGTTTCTACTTCTTCTTCGGCTGCTTTAATAGTCTGAAATGACAAACTCCCTTTTACCGAAAAAATCTGAGCTCCCTTTAATAGGTTTTTATTATGATAAGAAATAACTCCGGCCATTCCAAGATTTCCTGAGGTGTTATTCCCCTCAAGTTCAAGCGAGTATGATTGTTTTGTTAATGGTGTCAGATAAATATGTGCATCTAGGAATTTTTCTTTTTGAGTATCCAGAAAAACATCTTCGGATGCATTAAGTTTTATATTTATTAATTTGAATTGCTTAAGGTTTGAAAGGTGACTGTGTGTCTTTTCTACATTTATAATATTATATCTGTCGCCCGGTTTTATAAAACATGACTGAAGAAATATCGAAGGTTTTATTTGCAGAGTATTTCGATATATTATTTTCAGGCCATCTATTTCAAGAGTATCCATACTCCCGTAATAACCGGTAGGATCTGCGATAGCTAGTTGAGCGTTGTAATCAGCATAAATATAAACATTTCGGATTATTTGAGAAATAAAATTTTGGGTTTCGGGCACGTACTCCTCGCTGAAAGATTTCTTTATCGTTAGTGTTAATTCTGTCTCGTAGCGGTTTATTGTTGTGTCAGCATAATAATGAATATTATTAATTGAAAAATAATAAAAACCGTTTGACTTTAACATCCTAACCAATCTTTCTCTTTCAGTTTGCAGATTATCTGTATTAAATTTCGAATTTGTTCTTATTAGGGAGTTAGTGGTGTCCAGTAATACTAATTCTTTTACAAATGGGTCGCCAATATCATAATTGATATGAGTAATTATATATGGTTTACCTGTTATTATCTGATAAGTAAGCGATTTCTTTTTCTTTTTTGTCTTTTCTTTTACACTTACCTCTGCATCATAATATGACTGTGCCATCAAATATGATTTTATGGTCGAGACTGTTTTATCTTTTGCGTATTCATCATAAATAACAGGCGCTTCGCCAATTCCTGTCAACCATCTTGTGAAATATATTTTTTCTTTAGGCTTTTTGCCTTTTGCTGCTCTGCGGTTATTGATTTCGGTTTCTTTAATCTTTCTCTTTTTTTCTCTCGTAGCTTCTTTGACAGGATCAACACTGTTGTATATAATAAGATAAAATCTGATACCGAGAGCTTTGCGGTTAGGCTTCTGTTTCAAAGTTGTTTCTAGTTCTTCTACATCAATTTCCGAGTTGTCGCAGTCAATACTGACTTTTGATAAAAGAAATTTATCATCCGGAACATGCTTGGTCGAACGACATGAAAAGAAAGAAGCTGCAACCGCAATGATTGTAAAATACAGAAAAAATCTATAAGAAATTATTTTACAAAAGACTCTTTTCATACTTGCAAATATATATCAAATATTGTCCGGTTATTTTAGCAACATTATAATTTCAGTCTGTTTTATCACAATATAAGTGTTAATTTCTTTATGAAGATATTATTGTACTTGCAGTTTGTGAGTTCTGATAAAATGCAATATTGAAACAAGACCTGCACCTGCAAATAAATAAAAAAGCGATAAAATGTAAATATCAAATCTTGAATCATGTTCTGCATAACTTAAACCAATTACCAAAAGATGTCCGGCAATCATTAATAGCCCTGTCAAACAGATTTTGTTTTTTCTGTAATACCAAATACCGAGCAAAGCCAGAATGTAGGCAGGAATAATCCATGCCAGCACACGAATTTTATACTCAGGAGAATGAAAAGGCCTCACGTGAATTAGTGTATAACCAGCACGGGTAATTGCAAGTTTTGCTGATGGCAGAGGGTGCTTCAGTACATATCGAAATCCTGCTGTCCAGTTGCTTTTGTCAATATCGGGTTCTTGCGGCATTTCGAGATTAAGTTCATCGTGTCCCCATACTGTTACTCCTTTTTGAAGATTATCTATTGGAGATGTTAACTGAATATTTTTATTAAAGCCCGGTATTAATGCCATAATCAAAACGAAAATTGCAAATGCACTTATGCCACCAATTACTTTGTATTTATTTGAAATTTTTAACGAAATTATTACTACAATTATAAAAACAGGCAACAAAATCCATCCGTTTGGACGGACTGACATTGTGATGATGAGAATAGTCAATGAGATTAAATAATATTTCAGTTTTTTTGCTGTAAGCAGTTTTGCGAAAGACCAAAAGCAGATTATTACCAGAGAAGTGTAGAGAGATTCGGTAAGAATATAGAGATGCCATTTGACAATATAAGGATTACATAGAAACAGTGCAGCAGAAACAAGACCGGCAATGTTTGATTTTGTCAGCATTTTGGCGGTATCGGACAGCAAATATGCAGCAACAAGTGCAACTGCAATTTGTAATATAACAATTGAAACAAGCGGTAAATTCAAAATTTGTATCAAAACTAAAATCAGCATATATCCTGTGTAATGAAAATCTCTTCCTGTCAGGTTCTGACCGTCTATAATTTTATCGGCACCGCCAATATATCTTTCTGTGTCCAGCCAATATTTGATACCTGATTCTCCATTCGAAATAATTCCACTTTGCCAGTTTACAAAATTCAGGAATAAAAATATTGCCACTATAATGCCTGCAAATGAATATTTTATCGCTCGTCTGTGTTGTTGAGCAAAGGAAACCAAAGGACAGGCAATATTTTTCTTAAACAAGTTCATTATTTTTCAAACTTATATAAAGTTTTTCAAACAACAATACATAGATGTTATGAAAAATAGGATGGAGTAAGAGTAGAATTGAGGGGGAGGTTTTTCGTTGCCCCGGCTCTCTCGGATTTGTAATCCGGGTGTTTTAAATCACATTAAATACCAGTAGTACTAGCATTGCGTTCTTTAAACTTGATGGTTATTTGATTAAAACATTGTGACGCCACTAGGATTATAAATCCGAATGAACTAGGGTAGCTTTTATGCCAGGCAATAATGCCTCAAACAATTGCTGCAGGTCGCCACGAAAAGTATGCTCCGTTGCGTTTCCGAGTTTGTAACGAGAGTTAATGTTTGATATATAGATATGCAGATTCATAACACAGATTTAATGTTCAAAGTTAAAAAAGATTCTAATTATATCAAATTTTGACAATTGTAATAACAATACCACTCAAAATGGGCAAAATATTTTCATCGTTTTGCTTCTGGTTTAAAGAAAAATTACTAAAATTGTAAGAAAAAAATAAATTCGGACTAAAGGTGTGTATATGCCAACTAACAAATCATATTTAATAAAATTGCTTGTCGCACTAACTTGTATTTCAGCAATACTAATGTTTGCTTCGTGCGATAAGGAAGACAACGAAGGACAAGGTACTCCGGAAGTGATGTGTACTGCTATTTACCAACACATTTCAATAAAATTAAAATATCCTAACGGGCAGCCGGTTTTGCTTGATAGCAGTAAGGTATTTTGGGTTAGCGAAAACCGTTATCTGGAGAAATACTCTTACTATAGGAAGACAAATGATGGATTTGGTTCTTACCGAATTGTAAATGACGACATGCAGGAAGAGTTACAAAACAAGATGGAAGTAATGCACTTTACAGGCTACAAGAACAACAAAATAATTTATGAGCGTGATGTTTTAGTAGGAGCAGACTGTTGCCATGTTAATTATCTGGGCACAGAGCCGCTTGAAGTGACGATTGAGTATTAGTGAAATGATTCTTCTTGAGCTAACATCATACTAAAAATTCTCCAATTTTCTTATTCTTTATCACGTGTACGCAAAAGCAGAACTATAAATTACGCTTTTTTAATCTGTAATTATATCTAAATGCATATAATTTAAATTAATTTGAAAAAATTATACGCAGATGCATATAATTTAAAAATAATCATTATCTTTGTATGCAAATGCATATAAAATGAGTGAATTATCAAATTTTGTAAAGAATAGAAGAAAGCTGCTGGGGCTTAGTCAGGAAGAGTTTGCCGAAAAAGCGGGGGTTGCTCTGACTGTTATTAGAAAGATAGAGCAAGGAAAAGAAAATCTTTCTTTGTCAAAGGTCAACCAGGTTTTACAGATGTTTGGTCATGTTTTAGGTCCAATAAATGAAAGCAATGAGAAAAGGAATAGTTAAATATAATAATATAAAGGCAGGGCTTTTAACCGAAGAAGATAGCGGAGAGTATGTCTTTGTGTATGACGAAATGTATGTCAACGCCTATCCTGACAGATTCATTACCTTTGATATGCCTGTAAAAACAAGACCTTACAGAAGTAAACGATTGTTTCCGTTTTTTGATGGACTGATTCCCGAAGGATGGTTGTTGAATATTGCGGCAGAAAGCTGGAGAATTAACAAAAATGATCGTATGGGGCTTCTTCTTGCATGTTGTCAAAATGCTATAGGTGCGGTAAGTATTCACCCTGTAAATCCTAATGCCGATGAATAAATGCCTGTATTGTTATCAGCAATTGGATGAAAAGCATATTGACTATCATCCAAAATGCATAAAAGCATTTTTCGGTACCGAACATGCTCCAATATTGCCTTATCGTTTATCAGAGATGGAAAAATTAGCGAAAGAAGTTGCGCTGTTATCCATAACTGTTCCCGGCGTTCAACCAAAAATTTCATTAGGATGGCTAAAAAATAAGTTGCAAAACGGACATCAGGGAAGATTAACTATTATGGATGCATTAGAAGGGCAATATATTCTGAAACCGCAGAATTCAAAATTCCCTCAGATGCCCGAAAATGAGCATCTCTCAATGAAGTTAGCCGAGCTTTTTAAAATGAAAATTGTGCCGGTTAACATGATTCGCATGGAATCAGGGGAATTATGTTACATCACCAAAAGAATTGACAGAAATGAAGATGGCTCCAGAAATCACATGATTGATTTTATGCAAATTCTTGAGTTGGAAGATAAATATAAGGGCACTATGGAAACTCTTGGAAAAACCATTGGTGAGTTATCTGTAAATACATTATTTGATAAGCTCCGTTTTTTTGAATCTGCTGTATTTAACTATATCATTGGGAATAACGATATGCACTTAAAAAACTATTCCATGTGGCTATCTAATATAGGTTGGGTGCTTTCACCTTTTTACGATCTTTTAAACGTAAAAATAGTATTACCCAACGATGAAGAAGATATTGCCTTGCTGTTGGGAGGTAAAAAGAAAAACTTCAACAAAGGATATTTCGATAGACTGGGTCTTGTCTTAAAATTAAATGATAAACAAATCTCATCAGTTTATAAAAGACTTGACAAGTGGCTGCCAGAAGCTATTCAATTAATCCATAGTTCTTTTCTATCGCAAGACAGGAAAAAAATCTACATAGAGTTAATAACTGAACGGGTAAGTGTTTTTAATAAATAGTAAAGGCAAAAAAAGCCCCAGCTCCGCGTAGCTAAATCCGAGCAAGCTGGCTGTATAGTTTTTTTGAAATTATTTACTACAAATTGTGTAGCCGGATTTTAGGACGGGTCAAGGTTGCAGCTAACGGCGGCAGCTCTGGTTTTGGGCGGGATTTTACCCCACTAATCTGTCATACTGCAACGCAAATATACAAATAAATCTAATCTGTCAAGAAAAGATGAACCCCGCCTAAAACCAAGCTGCTGTTACCGCCTGGTGTTTCCGTCAAAGCACCTTGCCTTTCGTTCTTGTAAACCATTGTGATTAAGATTCTCTGTCATTTTACTTTCGTTCTTTTCTGTAGGCTTGTGTGAAAGCGTTTTTTATTTTTTAAGTGTCGGCAAATTTAACAAACTATTCTCTGTCTTTGCGTTGGCTTTGCAAGTTCTTTTAAAAACTTTGGTTTAAGCATTGGCTGGTGCGGTTTTTAAATGTGCTTGCAAATAGGGTTGGTACAAGTCATAAGTCATACTAAATTTATAATCCTGCTTTTTTCAATGTGCTTTGAATTAAGTTCAATTTTATTATAAATAGAAGTTCCGAGATGCTTTTTTGTTGTTTCATCAAAAACCTCAATATGTGCTTTATTAGTTGCATGCTTAATTGAATTGTCAACAACCCATAATTGATTAGAACCAATTAATCTATAAACTTTCCTACCAAACTTTCCATTCCTCCATTTTGTAAGTTCGAATTTATTTGAAGTACATAAAACAGTTTGGCAATCAAGAGGTGGCAATCCAAGAAATTCATTATAAGCAATTTTTGGATTAATAAACCCTCTTTCAATCAACCATTCATGAATAGTCGACTCATTAAATGCGCAATTCACATTTATAATATCACTATCATTCTTATGAACAAGAATATTAATATTATCAGAAAATTTTGAATCAACAAAATTTATCAATATTGCATTCAGCAATGGATCGGCTAATTTTCTTTCTGAAATTTCAGCTATAGAAGTTTTAACATATTCTTCCTTGTTGCAAATATAATTAGAATACTCGTCATGCACTTGTTCCTTTTCCCAGTTTAAAGCATTTTTTAGATTTTGTGAAAACACACTATTTAATTCAAAATTTGCTTTTAAAGATCTTTCAATATGAGTATCTTTTAGAGCCTTGAAATTAAAAAACAGAACACTTTTATACACATTTGTACCAGTAAATTTATTTACCGAATTTATTACTCGAAGAAAAATTTTAATTGCTTCAACAAAGGTGTATTTATTTAATTGTTCGTTTAACGAGCATTCATTTATAAAAACTTGCATAATTAAATTCCAAAAAGATAGTTTAAATCGCGTGTTGCTTGATCAAAAAAATTGGGTGGCCAAATATCTAAGCCGCCTTCCATTTGCACACGGATCCTATTAATATCACTGATATTTTTATTTGTTTTAGTAAAATAGTATAAATAGATATTGTCCTTATCAATCATATTCTTTTTAACAGCAACTCGCAAACCGTTAATGATATGATCACTATGAGTTTCGATAAATAATTGAACATTATTTTGAGCAGCTAATGAAAATAAATATGAAAGGGCTGATTGTCCTTTGGGATGCAAATGAGTTTCAGGGTTTTCAATGACAATTATGTCATTTGGTTTTGCTGATAAAATAGCAACTACGATAGGTAATGTATGAGTAATTCCAAAACCTACATTTTGAGGCTTTTGGTTTTGAGATGGTATTCCATCTAAATGCCTATATCGGTATGATAATTCAATACGATTTATATTCAAATTCTCTTTTACTATTACTTCTATCGAATCACTAATTTCTCCCATCCAATCATTTATCTGATTAATTAAGGAAAATGAAATAGGTTTTTCTTTAAAACTTAATGCTCTAATAGGAATATCATCATTCTTATATTTTTCAATGAAATGAGCTGTATATTCACCTTGTTTACCTAAAAATTCAGTGGATTGAAATCTTGGATAATCTTCACTAGGTTGAATTCTTTCAGCTGCCAAATATTGGAAATTCCCTGTAAATAAATTGGCATTTTCAAAATTAGAAATATTTTGATTTAACTTCCCATTGAGAAAATTTAAATCTCTATTATCAGTATCATAATTTTCAGATACGAAACTAAGATTTTTTTTATTAATGTCAACATTAATACTTATTCTTTCATTATTTTTCTCTGCATGCTGACAAAGGACATCTTTAAATGTGCCAAGATTCACTAAACTATCTTTTGAACCTAAATTAAGAGAAAATGGGTTTCTGAAAAAACTACCAGAGTTAAAGGATTGCCTCAATAACAAAAGTGATTGTAAAAAAGAGCTTTTCCCTGAACCATTTACACCCGTAAATACATTTAAATATCCTGTGTCAATTATTGCATTTTTTATTGATTTAAAGTTTTCTATCTCAATTTTATTTATCATGGTTTTAGTTTTTTAAAAAGCATTTCAATTTCTTCAAATCTTTTCCTTAGTTTTTCTTGTGTATAAGCAACATCATATTCCCAAAAAGAATCTTCTTTTTTGCCAAAATAATTTGCTATTTCTTGCTTAAAAGTTTCAGGTGATTTCATAATAGCATCCCTTTGTTCTTTTTTAAGTTTGGAAACCCCATAAGTAAGTAATTCAAATATTATATTGTTGTGAACAATTCTTTTAGAGTCATCAAACAAAGAACGGGAAAAGCAATTTTCACCATAAATTGAAAAGAGAAAATTAAAAATATTTTCTAACTCGTCAGAGAATAATTGGAGCCTTGCATTTGGAATATCATATAATTTATACATGGATTTATCAAGAAAATCAACAATTGTAGGTTTATATTCACTATAATTACTAATCTGAAAAGTTAAAAATCGTAGTGCCAACTCTCTATCTTCCATCCTTAATTTATTTTTATCAGATAATATTAAACTCTTGCTAAACCATTGTTTTTCAGCTATTGACTTTAATATAATAGCTGGCTTACCTGGATTTAGTGCATGCCGAATTTCTTGCGGTTTTAAAATTAATGCACTTGTGTTGATGTTTTTAAATACTTTATATTTGACTGCAATAGGTGTTTCTTTTTCAATAATGCATGCAAATATTTCAAATTCCTCAATATTTCTTTGATGAATTCTATCCAAATCTGAAAATTTTTTCCCTTGTAATTCAGGAAGATAATCTAATTCAATCAATTCATATTCGCCATTAACATAATCATTTACAGCACTTAATCTTTGAAGCCCATCAATAACAAGCCATTTATCATCATCACTCCCATCAAAATAAAATGCAGGAATTGGCAATTTAATAATTAATGATTCTATCAATCTGCTCTTTATAGGTTGATCCCATAAACCAGGTCGTCTTTGAAATTCAGTATCAAGTAATAGTTCTCCATGTTTTATGCGCTTTAATAATTTATCAAATGGTAAACTTTTTTGAGTAATTCTGATTGGTGTTTCCTTAATATTTACAGGGTTTCTTATGCCTATCTGGGATGCTATATCAGCTTCTTCTAATTCTTTAATATTATCTGTCCATATTTCAATTTCTCCAATTAATGATGCAGATAATTTACTATAAGACGATTCGATTCTTAATAATTCATTACAAAAAAAATTACGATTTTTATCAAAACTAAAAAATTCCTTGATTATGCTAAGCTCGGCAGTAATAATATAAAAACCATTAGCAAATATAGTTTGACCACTTTTACCTTCATATCTTAACAATTTATATTCATTTTGTTTCTTGTAAAATATATAATCACCATAATATAAAAAAGATTTTCTGGAAAATTCAGAGATGGTTTTAATATTTTTTTGAATTATATAATAACCTATGCCTTCATCGAAATCTTTAGCCTGAACACATTGGAAGAAAACACCATTAATATTTTTTTCTCTCCGTAGTAATTGTTGAGGTATATTTAAACCAATTTTTATTTCAGCAAGTTCTTTCAGTTTCATTTTATTAAAAATTTCAAATTGCAAAATTAGTTTAAATTATTACATAGTTGTCAACATGATAATACGATTTTAAACTAGGTTTCATTTTCAAAATAAATTTTATAAAATTTTCTTCCATCTTTTTCTACACCTTGTTCTATTAAATCTTTATTACCATGAATATAAATGTGGAAATTCTTATCCAACTTTAAAACACTTTTGAAAATTCTTGCTTGCTTTTTTACTGCTTGTGATGAAATTCCAAAACTATTCTCCAAATCAATACTGTGAGTCTCTCTATAGGATTCATCATAGCTTCTGAATGAATTAATTATTCCAGTGTCTTGAAAAACGTTCTGTTCAAAATCTTTTTTGTTAAAAGTGTCGTGAGTTTTAAAATACTCTACCGAACGGTTAAGCATATCAATCTGGTCTGCTCGGCTTACTTCAAACTCTTCTGTCAACTGTTTTGCTACAAAGTTCTTGGTAATGTTCATGAACTCTTTGGTGTGGTGGTATTCGTCACTACAAGGTTTGATTTGCAGAAATGAATCGCGCCAGTACTGGGCTTCAATAGATTTATTTGATTTATCTATGATGCAAACTTTGAAACCTGAATCTTCGTCGGTGTTAAATATTAAACAACCTTTGTCAAGTTTTTCAATGTTTATTCCATCAATGCATCGAATGGTAAAATCTTCTTTGCTACTGTCAAGTTTTAAAAATGCTTGTCGGTTTTCTGATTTAAAAATTCCAATTGCATCTGTAAGTTCATCATCAATACTGATGTCTAAGAAATGAGCAATAAAAAGGTCTCCCGATTTTATTTGAGGATGAATTGAAAGTTCATAAAGATGCTTTGCAATGTTTATAGAATTCAGATGAAAGTTCTTTGAGTTGTCAAAAATTTTCGATACAAAATTGAAAATCGGGTTTAGTGTAAAATCATCATTTGTAAAACTGAACGAATAGAATACAGGATTTTCAAATGGTTTAAGGAAAAACTTGAAAAGTAATTCCCTTACTTTAAGTTCAGAAGTATCAAGCAAGGATTTTGAAAGGTAAAGTTCTTCACTATTGGTTTTATTTCCGACTGTATGAACGGAAACATATTCAATGTTAGTATTCGTATAATCAATCATAATCAGTCTATTAAATTGCCCCATAGGGTTTTTATTTGTTCTAATTCATCATTATCAAAATCCTCAACCCAATTATCTATTATAGAATAAGGAAATCTTTCCAAAGAAAACCAAACAAGAAAAATTTCGGGTTGTGTAAGCAAGGGTATTTCAAAATAACGTTCTTTGTTCTCTGAAAAAATTCGTAGAATTTTTTCTTCGTTTATTTTGATAAATGCTTCAATTTCTTGAAAAGCAGTTTGAATCTCTTGGCTGGTTAAATAGCCAAGCAAGACTCTAAGAGTGTAAAGAGAAGTTTCCCTGTCGTAGTCAATCTGTGCATACTTATAAATTTTACTTTCAAGTTTCTTTAGCATTTTGTAAACGCTATTGTCAGGGTGTTCAACTAGGGCTTTGTTGACTGCGGAGAATTCATCATCAGCAATTTCATAAAGAGAAAGCAAACGGTATACCTTTCGCATAAGTGAGGGCGGTATTTCTGCCTCTTGCTTATATGAGAGTGAGTGTGCACTGTTAGCCCAGGCATGTTGGTTAAGTGTTCGCACCTGAATTTCAAACACAAGGTCTTTCAATTTATGGTGCTTGCTAAAGTGTTTCACACTTGGTTTGATTAATGCATCATAGTGATTAGAGATGTAATCTAGAGTTTTGATGTCCAGATTCTCTTTTTTTCTTTCAACTTTTTTAATATCAAAATATTTATGTAAAAAAACATCAATCACATCCATCTCCTCTTGAAAAGCACATATTATCCTTACACCTAATTTATCATTCAAATCATTGTATGAGTACTTTTCCCTGCCCTTCTCTCGTCTTTTCTTTTTGATTTTCTTAACAATTGAGAGAAGTTCCTTTGGTCTAAATGAAATTTCAGGAAGTATTTCACACTCCGTAATAATGGTCTTTAAAAACACAGAAACTACCCCGCCAAGCTCTTTGTATTTTGGTTCGTCAACTTTCCAAGCTTCTGCAATCTGCTTGATTTCCATATTTAAATAATCCGTTTAATTTTTGAAGTTACTTCTGCCCGGTGTTGGACATCATTGAGCTTTGTTAAAATGACATTTTTATTAAAAGTTCCCTTCTTTCCAATGATTGAAATTCCGTTTTCAAACTCAACTGCGAACTTATTTGTTTGTTTGTCAATTTGTGTAGTATCTTTTAGAAATGAAGTGTCGAAACTAAAACTCTTGGTTTTCAAAAAGTCTCTGTAATCGTTTTTGTGTTTTGCATCCTTCAAGTAGTCATTGGCAAATTCCTTGGGACTTAAAGTTGGTGAATTTTTTTGCACATAGGAATTCAAATCCTGAATGTATTTAGCTCTATCAAGAGGATCTTCAATTGTTTCAATAAAAGTACGAGAAAAATTATAAAAATGTTGTGTTGTAATTTTGGGGTCTTCAAAAGCTTTACAACCTAAAAATAATTTCATAAACCATGTAGTTGCATATTTCTTTTCTCTAATGTCAATTTGATGGTCCATAATCAGTCCATCGTATTTTGTTTTGAATATTTCTCGCTTTATAAACATTGCAACTTTAAAAATTCTTGTTTTTTTTGTAAGCATTAAATTTTCAACTTCTGCAATGTTATATGACTTTGTAATAGGATCAAGTGTTAATTGTGCACCGTTGTCCCTCTCAAGTTTAAGTATTATACAAGTACTTTGAGAATTAAGTTTTCCGCATATTATAACTAAAATACCAGCTGCATTATTTCCAACCTGTATTTTAAATAAGTATTTAGCTAATTCTTTTGATTGCTCCACAATCTTTGAACCATCGGAATTAAGAAGTTCATCTATTAACCATGAGCAAGGAGAGTCATTTTCCTCTTCAAAACATATCTTAAATGATTTTCCACTATCAAATGATTGAATCACTTTTTCTTTAAAGAAAACTCTTAACCCATCAGATAATATACTCTCATTTTGACTGTAATTTGGCTCAATTTCCGTTTCACCTTTTTTATGTTTAGGTAGGTCATGAACAATAACTCGTTCAATAAGGATGGTCGAAGTATCAATTTTTGAAGCCATATTTTTTCAATTAAAAGTTTTTAAATATTGAGTTATGCAACATATTCCTTGACTGTCGGCAAGATTGCACTCTTTGACAAAGCTTTGGCATCAGCGTTGGCTCGTGGGGCTTTGGCAATGTGTGCAATGTGTGTCGGCATATGTAAAATTTTTCTACGAAATTCTTTTACAAACATACTAAAAAAAATGCGGTGGCCAAAAAAATAAAAAAACTTCAGGTCGCAATGTGTGTCGGCTATTTTGTCTTGAAATATTCCTTGTTTCAGTCCTTTCACAATGGTTTACTATTCAATTATTTAAGTCGTCTGTTTTTTAACACTTGGCGGTAACTCATTTATAACCTAACCAAAGGTACGCTAAATACCTCATTTTTGAATGCATAACTGTACTATTTTGTACTCTTTATCTACAAAGATATAAAGTATTATTTAATAATCAAAAGAAAACTGTTGTTTTTCGGGAATAAGCTTTACACCACAAAAAAAGCCTCCAATTTCTTGAAAGCTTTTCTTTGTGGTCCCACTAGGGCATGATCCTAGGACCCCCTGATTATGAGTCAGGTGCTCTAACCAACTGAGCTATGGGACCGATATAGAATTAATCTATAATATTTCAATTAACGTGCGGTGCTCTAACCAATCCCGAAAAATAGAAAAATTTCTTATAAATTTTTCTTAATTTTTCGAGGACTCTCGATTTTTCAGAAAAAATCATCACCGCTCTTAAAAAAAAACAAAATTTCAAACTACTTCTTCCCTTTAATCAGCAAAGATTTTTTCAAAAAATCGGAGCTGAGCTATGGGACCGGTATAGAATTAATCTACAATATGTCAATTAACTTGTTTCTTAAACAGGAGTGCAAAAATAAATATTTATTTTGATAATTCAAAAAAAACTTTAAAATTTTGTCAATTTGGATTCATTAAATATTTTCACACAATTTTCCGTTTTATTAGAAATAATTTTTAGTATTTTTGAAAAAATATTAGCCTTGTCAAATTTTATAAGTTAAATGATATGAAGTCAATAAGAATGAGTCTGAGACCAACTTGTATTACAATTTTGATTTTTGTTGTTTGTTCGTTAAGCTCTGTTGCACAGGATAAATTACCCAAATTGATAAAAAAAATACAGCCATCAATTGTATCAATCATTACTTATGACAAAAAGGGTGAACCTCTTGCCAGCGGTAGTGGTTTTTTTATAAATAGCAGCGGAAACATAATCACAAATTGTCATGTAATGGAAGATGCATGGTCTGCTGAGATTAAAACTTTTGAAGGAAATTCTTATAAGGTTGACAAAGTTCTGGCTCATAATTATAACTCAGATATAGTGATGTTATCCTTAAAAATGCCCGATAATAATAAGTTTATAAAAATCACGACAGATGTCCCCGAAATTGGCTCTGGTGTTTTTGTTATTGGCAATCCCAGAGGGCTTGACCAAACCGTTTCGGATGGAATAGTCTCGGCAGTTAGGGTAGATCCTGATTATGGAAAAGTTATACAAATTACTGCACCAATTTCTCCGGGCTCAAGTGGTTCACCTGTGATGAATATGAAAGGCGAAGTTATTGGTGTGGCTACTTATCAGTTTATTAATGGACAAAACCTGAATTTTGCAATTCCATGTCAGGTTATACAGGACTTAAAACCTGTACAAAGATTCGATTTGGCAAAATGGCAGGAAATTAAAGAATACAACTCAGACGAAATGCTTGCAGTTTTACTTGAAGAGGGCGAAAAATACCTTATTGACCAAAAATATTCTGATGCCTTATCTGTTTTTATGGCTGTTGATGATCAATTACCGGATATGCCTGAAGTTAGCTATCTTTTGGGGTATTGCTATCAAAATATGAACAAGTATGATGAGGCTTTTGATTCTTATAAATACGCTTTAAAACTTAACGAGAAATACGAATATGCATATTACGGTATGGCAGAATTATATTTTACTAAGAAAAAATATAAAAAAGTTGTAGCTTATTGTGATAAAAGCCTTTATTATAATGACGAATACGCAGATGCATTTATTTTAAGAGCTAATGCCAAAGAAAAGCTTGGCGACAAGGATGGTGCAAATCAGGATAATATTAAAGCAAATAATATTAATGCAAAAATCAGACTTTTAAATGCAGTTAAACTCAAAAAGTCTAAAGTGATTAATCTTGAGAAAAATTATTCTATAAGATTAGGATTGAAGCTAAAAATGATGCTTACAAAATCGAAATTTATAAATTCAATTAAAAAATAGTAGGTCTTTGTAATATTTATTCTTCAATAATCAAATTTTCTTCTTCATTTTTAATATTTTCCATCAGAATAATATCATTAATTATTTTGTTCATTGAAGCGAATTCTAAATTTAGTTTATTAACTTTTTCTGAAGAGAAGAATTTTATTGTTTTCTTTTCGCCGGGTAGTAAATCAAAATAATTATCAGAAAAGTTTCCCTTTATGTTTTTAGAACTAACATAAAGGTTTTTCACAAAAACTTTGCTTGTAATTGTTATTTCCCAGAAATCCTTGTTTAATTTTGAGTTATAAACTATATCCTCACTAGGTAACAAAAGATTGAAATTTTTTCCTGTTACCACAACTCTGGAACATATTTGTTTTTCACTATTATTGTCAATGAGTTTTAAGTTTATGTACGAAGTATTTCTATATTTTGCTATTGTGTCAATAATATTACTTTCGAAAGATACCGGTGTAGCTGTCAATAAATCTGCAATTAGAACTGTAGAATCTGTCATTATCTCCTTTCCCCAAAAGTCATTAATTGAAATAATTAATTTTGTATTAAAACTGTAATTATTATGATTGACAATATTAATCATGAATGAATTTTTATGCTCAAATGCAGAAATAAAAATATTTTCGAATGATCTTTTCGCAAAATAATATAAAGCTTTGGGCTGGTTATAATAGTCAACAGCTGACCATGATATTGCAGGCCAACAATCATTAAACTGCCAGAAAAGAGTTCCCATACAGTAGGGAATTGTAGAATTATGGGCGTCAAATGCTTTCTGAACTCCTTCTGCCTGGACTATTTGAGTCAGATAAACATAATCTTCAAAGTGTTCCGGAACCGGATAAGCTTTTTCCATATATTTACTGATTAAGTAAAAACCTTTTTTGTGTTTTTGATGATTCTTTAGCGGGTATGAATACCTGTAAAGCGAGTCTTTGGGGATGAACTTTAATAGTGAGTTAATTTCAGGAAAAGATTGAAACCCATATTCACTCATAAACCTGCCTGTTTTATCAAAATACGTATCAAAGTTTTCTTCGCCCCACCATACTCCCCAGTAGTGTGAGTCACCATGAGTAAGAGATTCGGGATTTCCCCAACCAAAATAAGGCGAACTTGGAATATATGTCCGTGATTTGTCAATTTTTGAAATAGCATCAGGGATAATCCTATGAAAAAGATTATCATAGTCTTTCCAGATTTTTACAGAATCTTCTTTACTAATTTTAAATTGTCTTTGCCAGCCCCAGTCAAACCATCCGTTACTAATCTCATTATTACCACAATACAAAACGATTGAAGGATGATTGTAAAGTCTTGTGGTCTGATATTTTATTTCTTCTTTTATGTTTTCAATCATTTCATTATCAAGGGGATACATTGCACAGGCGAACATTAAATCCTGCCATACCATTATTCCCAGCGAATCGCATAAATAATAGAAATAATCGTTCTCGTATATTCCACCACCCCAGACACGTAGCATATTAAAGTTTGCATCTTTGGCCAGACTTAGCAATTCATTGTATTTTGCATCATTATTTGAGCCATTAAAATACTCTGCCGGGACCCAGTTAGCCCCTCTCGCAAAAATGGGTTGTCCATTTAATATAAAATAAAACTCTTGTCCATCTTTGTCGGTATTTGTGCATAATTCAATTTTTCGAATACCAGTTTTTATTGTCTTGGTTTCAACCCTAAATTTTGTACTAACTTCAATTTTTATTTCATATAATTTTTGGTTGCCATATCCGTTACACCACCATAATTCGGGTCGTTTTATGCAAAACTCAACAGGATAGATTTGGTTTCCTTCATTTATTTCGAGCTTTTTGTTCAGGCTGTCAAATTCATGATTTGGACTAGTAATTTTCACATCTCCGTTATAAAAGTTTTCTGATTCCAGTTCAATATATGCCACCAGAATTGCAGCAGTGTCTGTGATCAGTTTCTGTTCTACACATATATTTTTTATTCTGAGTTTTTCCCATGAGTTTATGTACACATCTTTATAAATGCCACAAGTTTCCATATTAGGAGCGAAATCCCAACCATACTGATATTGTGCTTTTCGTGTATGTACACGGTTGTCGGGAATAGAATAAATTCCAGTATTTTGTTTTTCGGAATTATATTTTGTAGAAGGATGAAAAACAACCTCGATCAGATTGTTTTGTTTTTTTCTAATTGAATCATTTATGACAAAAACCCATTGCCTGAACATATTGCTTGTTTCACCAATTTTATTACCATTCAGGAATACTTCAGAATGTGTATCTATTCCATCAAAAACAAGCTCAAGATTTCTATTAATAAAATCAGGCGAGAGATCGAATTCTTGTCTGTACTTCCATTCAGTTTGGGAAATCCATGCAAGGCTGTCAGAATTTGAACTATAATAAGGATCAGAAATTAAATTGTTTGCAAAAAGATCTGTGTGAATATTTCCGGGAACAGTTGCCGGATACCACTTGTTTGTTTTCTCATAATAAAACTCCCAACCTTCATTTAGGTTTATTTTCTTTCGAGTTGATTTTTGGTTACAAGAAAATAATCCGGACAAAATAACAATTGATGTAATTATTACTATTTTTGAAGAGGTATTATTTAAATATTTCATATGAGAAAATCTATTATTTTGTTTTTACTTGTTTCATCAGTTTTGTTTTCATGCAAAAATAAGCAAAAGTATTCGTTTGAAAACAATATTATTCCCAAACCGTCTGAATTAAGTTTTAACAATGGTGAGTTGGTTGTCGGGGATGAAATTTATATAATAATTAACGAAAACTGTGTTGATGCCGGAAAAATAAAAAGATATGTGATGGATTATCTGGGAAAATCCTTTAAGGTGGATGATGTCCCGGAGAAGCAACAATCGGGGACAAACATATTTTTTACTATGGCAGGCGAGGGAAATCCCGAGTCGTATAATTTGCGAATTAATAAAAACGGAATTGAAATTGTGTCGCCCGGATATGCCGGTTTGTTTTATGGTTTTCAGACTTTGAGACAACTTTTGCCTGCAGCACTTGAAGCTGGTGAACCAATAGATGAAATCATTTTGCCTTATATTGAAATTCAAGATTCGCCACGATTCAGGTATCGTGGAATGCACCTTGATGTATGCCGCCATTTCTTTTCTGTTGAGGACGTAAAAACATATATTGATATATTGGCGATGCACAAGTTCAACACATTTCACTGGCATCTTACTGATGATCAGGGCTGGAGAGTTGAGATAAAGGCTTTTCCTGAACTGACTAAAATATCTTCAATGCGTAAAGAGACAGTCATTAAGAAGAACTGGGGAGAATACGACGGTCAGCCTTATGGTGGATATTATACTCAGGATCAAATCCGCGAAATTGTTCAGTATGCTGAGGATAGATTTATTACAGTAATTCCAGAAATTGAAATGCCCGGACATGCAC
>Ga0116143_10000699_pt1 | contig 44991 bp, 43 predicted proteins | sample AD_UKC034_MetaG_FD_89745 | JGI IMG/M metagenome (GOLD analysis project Ga0116143, IMG submission 89745) | Active sludge microbial communities of municipal wastewater-treating anaerobic digesters from USA - AD_UKC034_MetaG | ecosystem: Engineered > Bioreactor > Anaerobic > Digestate | place: USA... | reverse complement strand
GATGGCCACGGCGCCGAGGGCCACATGACCCGCGAGGACCTGCTCACCGACCCCGACCAGGCCGCCGACTTCGTGCAGAAGACCCAGTGCGACGCGCTCGCCATCGCCATCGGCACCTCGCACGGCGCCTACAAGTTCACCCGCAAGCCGACCGGCGACATCCTCGCCATCGACCGCATCAAGGAGATCCACGCCCGCATCCCCAACACCCACCTGGTGATGCACGGCTCCAGCAGCGTGCCGCAGGAATGGCTGGAGATCATCCGCAAGTACGGCGGCCAGATGAAGGAGACCTACGGCGTGCCGGTCGAGGAGATCGTCACCGGCATCAAGCACGGCGTGCGCAAGGTGAACATCGACACCGACATCCGCCTCGCCATGACCGGCGCCATGCGCCGCCACATGGCCGAGAAGCCGGCCGAGTTCGACCCGCGCAAGTTCCTCGCCGACGCGCAGAAGGCCGCCAGGGAAATTTGCAAGCTGCGCTACGAAGCCTTCGGCTGCGCCGGCCAGGCGGCGAAGATCAAGCCGATCCCGCTGGAGAAGATGGCCGAGCGCTACAGGAAGGGCGAGCTGAACCAGATCGTCAAGTAGCTCTTCGCGAATACGCGGGAATGCGGCCGCCCGGCGCAAGCCCGGCGGCCGCGGTCTTTCCATCGGCCACCGGGCGGCGTATAGTTATAACTTTGTATAACATTGCGGAGATTCCCATGCGCACCGCCATTCGCAAGATCGGCAACTCCCAGGGCGTGCTGATACCCAAGCCGCTGCTGGCCGAGGCCGGCCTGGAAACCGATGTGGACATGGCCGTGGAAAACGGCGCCCTCGTCCTGCGGCCCATCCGCGCCCGCCCCCCCCGCGCCGGCTGGGCCGAGGCCGCGCGCGAGTTTGCCAGCGCTGGCGACGATGCCGCAATCTGGCCCGGCTTCGCCAACGCCGAAGACGCCGCCCTGAAATGGTGAAGGCCAGGGTCGTCAAGCGCGGCGAGGTCTGGCTTGCCGCGCTCGACCCGACCGTCGGCGCCGAAATCCAGAAAACGCGGCCCTGCGTGATCGTCTCGCCGCCCGAGATTCACGACTGGCTGCGCACCGTGCTGGTGGCGCCCATGACCACTGGCAGCCAGCCGGCGCCGTTCCGCGTGCCCGTCGCCTTCGGTCGCAAGAACGGCCTGGTCCTGCCCGAGCAGATGCGCGCCCTCGACAAGGCCCGCCTCGTCAAGCGTCTCGGCGCCGTGGATGCCGCCACCCTGACCGCCTTGCTGGCGGTGCTGCGCGACACCTTCGAGGAATGAACGCCGTGCCACGGGGACTGACTTTCGCATGACGCTCTTCCGTCAGCCGCTCTTCAACGCCCGCCTGGTCGGCCGGAAACTGCCGCAGGCGGCCACGCCGCCAGCGCACAAGCAGCTCCTCCACGACTGGGCCGCCGCAATCCGCGACGGCAGCCTGGCGCGGCAGAAGGAGTCCGCCGTGCGCGGTGTCTTCCTGCAACGCCTGTTCCATGAGGTGCTCGGCTACCGTCCTTTCGGCGGCAGCGCGGCAAGCTGGAGCATCGAAGAGGAAGCCCGCCTCGGCCCGGGTTCGGCCGACGCCGCCCTGGGCGAATTCGGCCATGACGGGAAGCGCATCCTCGCCCCGGTCGAACTGAAAGGCGCCGATACGCGCGACCTCGACGCAGTCATGCCCGGCCGCCACAAGAGCCCGGTGCAGCAGGCCTGGGAATACGCCATGGACACGCCCGGCTGCCGCTTCGTCGTGCTCAGCAACATGGTGGAGATCCGCCTCTACGCCGTCGGCCACACCCGCCAGGCCTACGAAACCTGGGACATCCGGGAGGTGGCGGACAAGGACAGCGAATACCAGCGGCTACGCCTGCTGCTCGGTGCCGACAACCTCCTCTCAGGCGTCACGTTGCAGTTGCTCGCCGAGAGCCAGGAAGCCGACAAGGAGATCACGCGCCGCCTCTACGCCGATTACAAAACGTGGCGCGTCAATCTCATCGTTGCCTTGGCCCAGGCCAACGATCTGCTCTTCCGCGACATCTTGCGCCACGCCCAGACCATCCTCGACCGCGTGCTGTTCATCGCCTTCGCAGAGGACCGCGGCCTGCTGCCCGCGCACACGCTGACGGAATGCTACCGCCACCGCAACCCCTACCGGCCGCTACCGGTGTGGGAGAACTTCCAGGGCCTGTTCCGCGCCATCGACACCGGCAACGCCGCTCTTCACATTCCGGCCTACAACGGCGGCCTGTTTGCCCCTGACGCCGAGCTTGACGCCCTGCGCGTACCCGACACCGCCTGCGCCATCTTCAAGGAGCTGGGCGAGTACGATTTCGCCTCCGAGGTCGGTGTCACCGTGCTCGGCCACATCTTCGAGCAATCCATCGAGGATCTGGAAAAGCTGCGCGAGCTGGCCGATACCGAGAACTTCACGCTGGAAGCCATTTCCGCCGAGGCGAGGGAAAGCGCACGCAGCGTCTCCGGCAAGCGCAAGGAGCACGGCATCGTCTATACGCCGGACGCCGTCACCGGCTTCATCGTCGAGCAGACACTGGGTACGTATCTCGACGACCGGCGCGACGCCCTGATGCGCGAATTCCTGGACGACACGCAACCCTCCGCCGAAGATGCCCCGCGCTGGCGCAAGCCCACCGAAGCGGAAAAGAAGCTGACCAAAGGCACGCAGCGCGACAAGCGAAAGAACATCAAGATCGACGAGGCGAGACTGGTCCCCTGGCTGTTCTGGACGGCATGGCGCGACGCCCTCACCGCCATCCGCGTCGCCGACCCGGCCTGCGGCTCGGGGGCCTTCCTCGTCGCCGCCTTCGACACGCTCGACGCCGAGTACCGCCGTGTGAACGAGCAGATTCAGGCCCTCACCGGTACGCCGGACTTTTTCGACATCGACCGAAGCATCCTCAACCACAACCTCTACGGCGTCGACCTCAATCCGGAGAGCATCGAGATCACCAAGCTCTCGCTGTGGCTGAAGACGGCGCAGCGCGGCAAGCCGCTGGAGAGCCTGGAAGCCCACCTGCGCGTCGGCAACAGCCTCATTTCGCCCGCCGACGGCGGCGCGGATTTTTCCGCCACGCCCTTCGACTGGCAGGCCGCCTTCCCCGAGGTCGCCGCCGACGGCGGCTTCGACGTCGTGCTCGGCAACCCGCCCTACGTGCGCATGGAACGCCTGAAGCCGGTCAAGCCCTACCTGGAGCGGCGCTATGCCGTGGCCAGCGACCGCCTCGACCTCTACGGCTATTTCTACGAGCTCGGCGTGCGGCTGCTCAAACCCGGCGGGCGGCTCGGCTACATCTCCTCCTCCACCTTCTTCAAGACCGGCTCGGGCGACAGGCTGCGCGCCTTCCTGCTGGAGAATGCGCAAATTCGGGCGCTGGTGGATTTCGGCGACATCCAGGTCTTCGAGGGCGTCACCACCTACCCGGCCATCGTCGTGCTGGCGCGCGCGGAAAAGCCCGACCCGGCCGCGCCCTTGAAGTTCCTCGCCCTCGGCCAGGCGATGCCGGACGATCTCCCCTCCGCCTTCGCGCGCGAGGCGCGCGAAATGCCGCAGGCGCGTCTCGACGGCGCCGGCTGGCGGCTGGAGGATGAAACTGAAGCGCGGCTGCGCGACAAGCTGGTGCGCGGCCACCCGACGCTGAAGGATGTCTATGGTTCGCCGCTCTATGGCATCAAGACCGGCCTCAACGAGTCCTTCGTCGTCGACCGCGCCGTGCGCGACCGCCTCGTCGCCGAGGACCCAAAATCTGCGAAACTGCTCAAGCCCTTCCTCGAAGGCAAGGACCTGAAGAAGTGGCGCATCGAGCCGCAGGACCTGTGGCTGATCTACATTCCGAAGAACGTCCTCGACATCGACGATTACCCGGCCATCAAGGCGCACCTGCTGCCGTTCAAGACGCAGCTGGAGAAGCGGGTGACGAAGCAGGAATGGTTCGAGTTGCAGCAGGCGCAGGCGGCTTACGTCCCGCACTTCGAGGCTCCAAAGATCATTTATCCCGTGATCTCGCAAGGGCCGAAGTTCTCATTCGACCCGTCAGGGCATTACTCGAACGACAAGACATTCTTCATACCCTCCGCAGACTGGTTCCTCGTCGGCCTGCTGAACTCGAAGGCCATCTGGCATTTCCTGTTCGGAATCTGCTCGCCATTGCGCGGCGGCGAGTGGCGGCTCGAACTGCGCGCCCAGCATGTCGAAACCCTCCCCGTCCCCGCCGCCAACCCGGCCGAGAGCGAGGTCATCGCCCGCCTCGCCGAAGACTGCCAGAAAACCGCCGAGGCACGCCGTGTTGCGCAGACTGACTTTTGCCGCCGCATCCCCGACCTCGCCCCCGGCGGCGCCACGGCGAAGCTGTCGACCAAGCTCGCCGAATGGTGGCGCCTCGACGGCTTCCGTGCCTTCCAGGCCGAAGCGAAAAAGCAGTTCCGCCAGGACATCCCGCTCGCCGAGCGCAACGCCTGGGAGGACTGGTTCGCGCGGCAGAAGGCCGAGGTCGATGCCCTCTCGGCCCGCCTCGCCGCCCTCGAAGCCGAGCTCGACCGCGCCGTCTACGCCCTCTTCCGCCTCGACGCACGCGAGATCGCGCTGATCGAAGGCAAACGGCCCCGTTCCGACGAGGCGGAGGAAGCGCCGTGAGCGCGCGCGACATCGTCATTGCCGGCCCCCATGGCGCCGGCCTGCGCAATTTCCACCGCAGCTACAAACGGCTGGTAAACTTCTGGCAGCTTTTCGACAACAGCGTCGACCCGCCCAGGCTGCTCGACGAAGGAGCCAATCCATGAAGAAATCGGTTTCCTCGCTGCCCGACAGCGAAATGCAGGCGGTTCCGGCCGCGCTGGCACGCGCCGCGCGCAAGGCGAAGGCACTGGCGAAGCGCACCCACACGCAATTCATCGTGCGCGAATCCGGAACCAAAGTGCGTCCCCAAGCCGGGCGCGCCGCCAGCGCCAAGCGTGCCGCCTGATCATGGACATCCGCTCCCACACCCTCGACCGCATCCGCAAGTTCTTCAGCGGCGGCCTCGACATCGTCGAACTGGCCGGCCTGCTGATCATCGCCTTCGCCACCACCGTGGCGATCTGGCAGGAAGCGGCGGTGATGATCGAGGCGCGCAGGGTCACCCTGGCCGACCTGCTGCTGATGTTCCTCTACCTCGAGGTGCTGGCGATGATCGGCCAGTACTTCCGTTCCGGCCACGTCCCGGTACGCTATCCGCTCTACATCGCCATGGTGGCGCTGGCGCGCTACCTGATCCTCGACATCAAGGAACTCACCGAGCTGCGCGTGATGGCGACGGCGGGCGCCATCCTGCTGCTCACCCTCGCCGTGCTGGCGATCCGCTACGGCCACGTCAAGTTCCCCTATCGCGAGGACCAGGCGAACAGGGAACGCCCCTATGTCCGCGAATAGCGCCGTCCTCCAGGCACTGATTTTCGACGTCGACGGAACACTCGCCGACACCGAGCGCGACGGCCATCGCCCGGCCTTCAACGCCGCCTTCCGCGAAGCCGGCCTCGACTGGCACTGGGACGAGGCGCTCTACGGGGAACTCCTCGCCGTCACCGGCGGCAAGGAGCGCATCGCCCATTTCGTCGCCAGGCATCGTCCCGAGTTCGCGCAACGGCCCGATTACACCGAGCAGGTGGCGGCACTGCACAAGGCGAAAACGCGGCATTACACGCAATTGGCCGCCTCCGGTGCGATTCCCTTGCGGCCCGGCGTGGCGCGCCTGCTGCGCGAGGCCCGCGTCGCGGGGTTGCGCCTCGCCGTCGCCACCACCACCACGCCGGAGAACGTCTCCGCCCTGCTGGTGCCGGCCCTCGGCCCGGAGGCCATGGCCCGGTTCGAGGTGATCGGCGCCGGCGACGTGGTGCCGGCCAAGAAGCCGGCGCCGGACATCTACCTGTGGGTGCTGGAGCGGCTCGGCCTGCCCGCCACCGCCTGCCTGGCCTTCGAGGATTCGGAGAACGGCCTGAGGGCCTCGCTGGGGGCGGGTCTCGCCACCGTCGTCACGCCCTGCGACTACACCCGCGGACAGGATTTCAGCGGTGCCACGGCCGTCCTCGACAGCCTGGAAGGGCTGGCCATCCCCGACCTGCGGGCATGGTTGTCCGCCGCCGCCGCCCCCGTATAATCACGTCCTTTCCCGACCCCCGCCACCCCCATGAGCCAGACCGTATACGAATCCCGCATCGCCAGCCTGCCCCTCATCGCCCGCGGCAAAGTGCGCGACATCTACGCCGTCGGCGAACAGCAGATGCTGATCGTCACCACCGACCGCCTGTCGGCCTTCGATGTCATCCTGCCCGACCCGATCCCGGACAAGGGCCGCGTGCTGACGGCGGTCTCCAGCTTCTGGTTCGAGCGCCTCGCCCACATCGTGCCCAACCACCTCACCGGCATCGATCCCGAGTCGGTGGTGCAGGGCGAGGACGAGCGCGCCCAGGTGCGCGGCCGCGCGGTGGTGGTGAAGCGCCTGAAGCCCCTGCCGGTCGAGGCGGTGGTGCGCGGCTACCTCATCGGCAGCGGCTGGAAGGACTACCAGAAGACCGGCGCCGTCTGCGGCATCCCGCTGCCGGCCGGCCTGAAGATGGCCTCGAGGCTGCCGCAGCCGCTGTTCACGCCGTCGACCAAGGCCGAGCAGGGCGCCCACGACGAGAACATCGACTTCGCCACCGTCGAGAAGCTGCTCGGCCGCGCGCTCGCCGAGCAGGTGCGCGACGTCACCCTGCGCTTCTACGGCGAGGCGTCCGACTACGCGGCTTCGCGCGGCATCATCATCGCCGACACCAAGTTCGAGTTCGGCCTGGATGCCTCCGGCCGCCTGCACCTCATCGACGAGGCGCTCACCCCCGATTCCTCGCGCTTCTGGCCGGCCGACGAGTACCAGGAGGGCATCAGCCCGCCCAGCTTCGACAAGCAGATCGTGCGCGACTACCTGGAGACGCTCGACTGGAACAAGCAGGCGCCGGGGCCGAAGCTGCCGCCGGAGATCATCGCCAAGACGACCGCCAAGTACCGCGAGGCCTACGAGCGGCTCAGCGGCAAGCGGCTTGACTGAACGTCTTCCATCCCCATCTATGAAGGGCGCGCGCGGCGCCCTTCGTTTTTTTGAAAAACCATGACGACGACCAACCCTTTGCTCGACTTCTCCGGCCTGCCGCGCTTCGACGCGGTGCGCCCCGAACACGTCACCCCCGCCATCGCCGAACTGCTCGCCGAAAACCGCGCCCTGCTGGCGCGCCTGGAGACGGCGCCGGCCACCTGGGCGGACTTCGCCGCGCCCTTCTTCGACGGAGCCGAGCGCCTGTCGCGCGCCTGGGGCGTCGTCGGCCACCTGCACGCGGTGATGGACGTGCCGGACTGGCGCGAGGCCTACAACGCCAACCTGCCCGAGGTGACGCGCTTCTTCGCCGAACTGGGGCAGAACCAGCATCTGTTCGCCCAGTTCAAGGCACTGAAAGCCTCCCCCGGCTACACGCAACTGAGCGCCGCGCAACAGCGCATCGTCGAGCACGAGATCCGCGACTTCCGCCTCTCCGGCGCCGAGCTGCCGGAAGCCGACAAGCCGCGCTTCCAGGCCATCCAGGAGGAGCTGGCAAGCCTGCAGGCGAAGTTCTCCGAGAACCTGCTCGACGCCACCAACGCCTTCGCCGAGATCGTCACCGACGAGGCGGAGCTGGCCGGCATTCCCGCCGACGTTGTCGAAGCAGCGCGCGCCGCCGCCGAGAAAGACGGGAAGAAAGGCTGGAAATTCACCCTGCACATGCCCTCCTACCTGCCGGCGATGCAGTACGCCGAGTCGCGCCGCCTGCGCGAGGCGCTCTACCGTGCCTACGCCACGCGCGCCGCCGAGTTCCACGACCTCGCCGGCAAGCCCGAGTGGGACAACATGCCGCTGATCCGCCGCATCCTCGCGTTGCGCGCGGAGGAGGCCGGCCACCTCGGCTACGGCAACTTCGCCGAGGTCTCGCTGGTGCCGAAGATGGCCGAGTCGCCGGCCGACGTGCTGGCCTTCCTGCGCGAACTGGCGCAGAAATCGAAGCCGTCTGCCCTGCGCGACATGGCGGAACTGCGCGAATTCGCCGTCTCGCAGGGACTGACTTCTCTCGAGCCGTGGGATATCGGCTGGGTCTCGGAAAAACTCAAGCAGGCGCGCTACAGCTTCTCCGACGAGGAGGTGCGCCAGTACTTCCCCGAGCACAAGGTGCTCGAAGGCCTGTTCCGCGTCATCGAGACGCTGTTCGCCGTGCGCATCCGGTCCGACACGGCGCCGGTCTGGCACGAAGACGTGCGCTTCTTCCGCATCGAGGACACGGCGGGCGCGCTGGTCGGCCAGTTCTACCTCGACCTCTACGCGCGCAAGACCAAGCGCGGCGGCACCTGGATGGACGATGCCGTCACGCGCCAACGCACCGCCACCGGCATCCAGACGCCGGTGGCGTATCTGAACTGCAACTTCTCGCGCCCGGTCGGAAACAAGCCGGCGCTCTTCACGCACGACGAGGTGATCACGCTCTTCCACGAGACCGGCCACGGCCTGCACCACCTGCTCACCCGCGTCGAGGAACTCGGCGTCTCCGGCATCAACGGCGTCGAGTGGGACGCCGTCGAGCTGCCCAGCCAGTTCATGGAGAACTTCTGCTGGGAATGGGAAGTGCTGACGGGAATGACGGCGCACGTCGACAGCGGCGAGCCGCTGCCGCGCGCATTGTTCGACCGCATGACCGCGGCGAAGAATTTCCAGGGCGGCATGCAGATCGCGCGCCAGCTCGAGTTCAGCCTGTTCGACCTCCTCCTGCACAGCGACTTCGAACCGGCCGGCCAGAAGAGCGTGCTCGAGCTGATCGAGGAGGTGCGGCAGGAGGTGGCGGTGGTCTTCCCGCCGCCCTGGCACCGCTTCCCCAACAGCTTCTCGCACATCTTCGCCGGCGGCTACGCGGCCGGCTATTACAGCTACAAGTGGGCCGAGGTGCTCTCCGCCGACGCCTTCGCCGCCTTCGAGGAAGAGCGCGCCGACGGCAGCGTGCTCAACCCGGCGACGGGCGCGCGCTTCCGCGACGAGATCCTCGCCGTCGGCGGCAGCCGCCCGGCGCTGGAGTCCTTCAAGGCCTTCCGCGGCCGCGCGCCCAGCGTCGATGCCCTGCTGCGGCACAGTGGTATGATTTCGGTGTAGCGCACCGTCGGAGGCACGCCATGAGAATAGTCTCGATCAGCCTGATTTCGCTCTCCCTGCTCGCGCCGGGCGCAGATGCCCAAACGATGTATCGCTGGGTAGACAAGGACGGTAAGGTGCATTATTCCGACCAGCCCCCCCCGAAGGAAATCAAGAAGGTCGACCAGCCGAAACTCGGCGTCACGTCCAGCATCGAGACCAGCGGCCAACCCTTCGATGTTCAGCAGGCCGCGCAGAATTTTCCGGTCATGCTGTATACGACGCCCGAGTGCGTCTCGGAATGTGCCGTTGCGCGCGATCTTCTGAAGCGCCGCGGCGTTCCCTTCCGGGAAGGGAGCGTGGTGACGACCAACGACGCCGATATATTCAGGAAGACACTGGGCACGGACAAGTTGCAGTTCCCGGCACTCACCGTCGGCAAATCGAAGCAGATCGGCTTCGAAGAGGAAACCTGGCACGGCCTGCTCGATGCCGCCGGCTACCCGCGTGGCACGGCAACTGGCACGACAGGCGGCCAGCCCGCAGGCGCACCCCCCGGGCGATGAAGCTGGCCACCTGGAACGTCAACTCCCTCAAGGTCCGCCTGCCGCAACTGCTGGAATGGCTGGCCGCGCAGAAGCCGGACGTCGTCTGCCTGCAGGAAACCAAGCTCGAGGACAAGGCCTTTCCGTGCGCCAAGCTGGAGGCCGTCGGCTATCGGTCGGCCTTCGCCGGACAGAAGACCTACAACGGCGTCGCCATCCTCTCCCGGCTGCCGCTCGGCGACATCGCCATCGGCAATCCCGGTTTCGCCGATGCGCAGCAGCGGCTCATCGCCGCGACCGTCGGCGGCGTGCGCGTCGTTTGCGGCTATTTCCCCAACGGCCAGAGCGTCGGCTCGGACAAGTACGCCTACAAGCTGAAATGGCTCGAGGCACTGACGGCCTGGCTCAGGGAGGAACTGGCGCGCTTCCCTCGGCTGGCGCTCCTCGGCGACTACAACATCGCCCCGGAAGCGCGCGACGTGCACGACCCGAAGGCCTGGGAAGGCCAGGTACTGTTCTCCGAAGCGGAGCGGGCCGCCTTCCGATCCCTGCTCGAGCTCGGCCTGAAGGACGCCTTCCGGCTCTTCGATCAGCCGGATAAGACCTTCACCTGGTGGGATTACCGCATGATGGCCTTCCGCCGCAACATGGGCCTGCGCATCGATCACATCCTGTTATCGGACGAGCTTGCCGGAAATTGCACGGCATGCAGCGTCGACAAGGGGCCGCGCAAGGCGGAGCGTCCCTCCGACCACGCGCCCGTCATCGCGGAACTGAAATGAACCTGCCCCTGCCGCAACTCGAGGCGCAATATCCGGTGCTGGCCGAATTGCCGCCGAAGCTGCGCGAGGCCGTCGCAGGCGCCGCCCAGGCCATGACCGTACCGGCCGGCGCCACGCTGTTCGACGAGCGCCAGCCCTGCCAGGGCTTTCCCTTCGTCCTGGCCGGCGCCATCCGCGTGGCGAAGGTCGCCGCCAACGGCCGCGAACTGCCGCTCTACCGCGTCACGCCGGGCGAGACCTGCATCATCACCTCGAGCTGCCTGCTCGGCAACGTGCCCTACAACGCGCGCGGCACGACGGAAAGCGAAACGCTGCTGGTGCTGCTGCCGCAGGGCCTGTTCACCGAGCTGCTGGCGCAGGCGCCTTTCCGCAACTTCATCTTCCAGCTTTTCGCCGAGCGCATGGCCGACCTGATGCGGCTGGTCGAGGAAGTCGCCTTCCGCAAGCTGGACCAGCGGCTGGCCGCCCTGCTGCTGGGCAAGGGCCGCGTCGTGCGCGCCACCCACCAGCAGCTGGCCGACGAGCTGGGCAGCGTGCGCGAAATGGTCAGCCGCCTGCTGAAAGGATTCGCCGAGCAGGGCTGGGTGGCGCTGGGCCGCGAGCAGATCGAGATCCGCGACGCGGCCAGCCTGCGCCGACTGGCGGAAGCTGTGTAACCTTGGTTACAGACTCTCGCCCCGCTGCGGCGTTTTAATGGCGGCGCCATTACAAACAACTCGCAATAGGAGGCATCATGAAAATCAACATGGGCGGCATCGACCGCATTCTTCGCATCGCGGTTGGCCTGGGCCTGGTTGGCTGGGCCGTCATGGGCGGTCCGGTGTGGGCCTGGCTTGGCGTGATTCCCGTCGCTACCGGCGCACTCGGCTGGTGCCCGGCCTATCTGCCCTTCGGCATCAGCACCTGCTCGACGAAAAAGCAATAAAAGCGAAGCACCTATCCCCCAACCCCGGCCCCGCGGCTGGCTTTGCATAACCAGCCGGCTCAGCCGGCGCAGAGCAGCGCTCTGCGAAATCCCGGCTTCGCCCCAAGGAAAGGGGTGACAACGGTTCAGCCGCGAAGCGGCTTCCGTCCCGCTGACTTCAGGCCTCCTTGGGGCGGCCCGGCGGAGGCCTGAGCCCCGCCAGGCGGTTGGCGATGCGCACATAGTCGCCGACCGCCAGTTCCTCCGCACGCCGCCTCGGGTCGAGGCCGAGCGCGACCCAATCCTCCTCGTTCAAATGCTCACGCAGGGTATTGCGCAGCATCTTGCGCCGCTGCGCGAAGGCTGACTTTACGACTTCCCCCAGCAGGACTTCATCGCTGGCGTCCAGCGTCGCGCGAGGTCGCGGGACCATGCGCACTACCGCCGACTCGACCTTCGGCGCCGGATTGAAGGCGCCCGGCGGCACCCGAAACAGCCGCTCCATCTCGAAGCGGTACTGCAGCATCACCGACAGGCGCCCGTATTCGGCACCGCCCGGCGCCGCCACCATGCGCTCGACCACTTCCCGCTGCAGCATGAAGTGCATGTCGCGCACGCCGTCGGCACAGGCGGCCAGGTGGAACAGCAGCGGCGTCGAGATGTTGTAGGGCAGGTTGCCGGCCACGCGCAGGCCAGGCCCGAGAGCGAAAAAGTCGAACTGCAGGGCATCGCCTTCGTGGACCGTCAGCCTGTCGGGAGTGAATCGCTGGCGCAGGCGGGCAATCAAATCCCGGTCGATCTCGACGACGTGGAGATGATCGAGGCGCGCCAGCAGCGGCTCGGTCAGGGCGCCGAGGCCCGGGCCGATCTCGACGAGGAGATCGCCCGGCTGCGGGCTGATCGCCTCGACGATCTTGGCGACGATGCCGGCAGACACCAGAAAGTTTTGCCCGAAGCGCTTGCGCGCGACATGCGGCCTCATCGGCGCCGCGCCAGCTCCGCCGCAAGGTCTACCGCGGCGAACAGGCTGCGCGGATCGGCCCTGCCGCTGCCGGCCAGGTCGAGCGCGGTGCCGTGATCGACCGAGGTGCGGATGATCGGCAGTCCCAGCGTGATATTGATGCCGTCCTCGAAGGCGGCGTACTTCAGCACCGCCAGGCCCTGGTCGTGGTACATGGCGAGCTGCGCGTCGGTGCCGTCCAGCACGCCGCGCGTGAACAACGTGTCGGCCGGCAGCGGGCCCACGAGGTCCATGCCCTCGCCGCGCAGCTTCTCCAGCACCGGCGCGATGACCTCGATCTCCTCGCGGCCGATGTGGCCGCCCTCGCCGGCATGCGGGTTGAGGCCGGCGACGAGGATGCGCGGGCGCGCGATGCCGAACTTGCCGACCAGGTCGGCGTGCAGGATGCGGATCGTCGTTTCCAGGTTCGGCTGCGTGATCGCCGCCGGCACCTCCTTCAGCGGCAGGTGCGTCGTCGCCAGCGCGACGCGCAGCCCGGCGCCGGCCAGCATCATGACCACCCGCGGCGTGCCGGTCTTTTCGGCGAGGTATTCGGTGTGACCGGTGAACGGGATGCCCGCTTCGTTGATGATGCCCTTGTGCACCGGCGCGGTGACCATCGCGGCGAACTCCCCGCTGCGGCAGCCGGCAAGGGCGCGGTCGAGCATCTCCAGCACGTAGGGTGCGTTGCCGGCATCGAGCCGGCCGGCTTGCGCCGGGCGGCGCAAGGGAACGTGCAGGACGTCGAGCCCGTCGCAGGCAAGGCCGAGCCGTTCGGCGCGCGCGGCGAAAAGACTCCGGTCGCCGAGAACGACGACACGCGCCGCGCATTCCCGTCCCGACAGCCTCAGGCAAATCTCCGGCCCGATGCCGGCGGGTTCGCCGCTGGTGACGGCGATGACGAGGGGGGGCTGCATGCCGGCCGCCGGGTTCTTAGCGATTGTCTTCCGTGCGGTATTCGACGTAGGCCCGGTCGCGCATCTGGCGCAACCAATCCTGGTAGGCCTCGTCCGCCTTGCGCTCGCGCAGGGCCATGCGGGCCGTCTGGCGCACCCGCTCCTGCGACACATCCATGCGGCGCGCCAGCACCTGGATCAGGTGCCAGCCGAAGGGCGACTTGACGGGATCGCTGACCTCACCGGGCTTGAGCCGGTTCATGGCCTGCTCGAACTCCGGCACGGTGTCGCCCGGGCTCAGCCAACCCAGATCGCCTCCCTTCGAGGATGAAAGATCGTTCGAATGCAGGCGCGCCAGCTCGGCGAAGTTCGCGCCATGATCCGCCCTTTCCTTGAGGCCGATCAAACGCCGCCTGGCCTCCGCCTCGGACACCAGCTCGCTGGTCTTGATGAGGATATGCCGGGCATGGGTCTGCTCCACGGGCTGGGCCTTGATCGCCCCGCCGCGCCGATCGATCAGCTTGAGAATGTGGAATCCGGCCGGACTGCGCAGCACCTCCGACACCTCCCCCGGCTTGAGCTTGGGAACGGCTTCGGCAAACAGGGCCGGCAGGCGCTCCGGCGGACGCCATCCCATCATGCCTCCGGAGAGCCCATCCGGCGCATCGGAATAACTCGCCGCAAGCTGGGCGAAATCCGCCCCGCGTCTGAGCTGGGCGACGATGTCTTCGGCGCGCGCCTGCAGGCGCGCCAGCTGTTCGGGCCTCGGCTGCTCGGGCACGCGCAGGAGAATGTGCGCCAGGCTGAACTCCTCGCTGCCCATCTGTCCGGCGCTTTCGAGGAAATTGTCGATCTCGCCCTCCGAGACGACGATCTTGCTGTCGACTTCGCGTTCCTTGAGACGGCCGATGATCATTTCATTGCGGATGTCCTCGCGAAACTTGGTCCAGGGAATGCCGTCCTTCTCCAGCGAGGCGCGGAACTGGGCCAGATCCATGCGGCTGCCTTCGGCGATGCGCGCCAGCGCCTGGTCCAGCTGCGCATCATCCACGGTCAGCCCCGTTTCCCGGGCGAACTGGATTTGCGCGCGATCGACGATCAGCCGCTCGAGGATATGCTGCTGCAGCACGTCGCGCGGCGGAATCTCCGTTCCCTGCTTTTTCAGCTGCCACTCGACCTGCGCCACGCGCGCGCGCAATTCGTTCGCCGTGATCACCTCGTCGTTGACGACGGCAACGATGCGATCGGCTTCGATGACCCGCGCGCTGCGCCCCTGCGCCAGCGCCTGGCCGCCCGACAGGCAGGCCAGCGTGGCGGCCAGCGCCACGCCCGCCAGGATGCATCTGCAGTTCACGCCGGCGCCTTTCCCGATCTCTCACTCATAGCCGAACACGGGATTCGACGGCACCTGGTTGATCCGGCCATAGCCGGGAATTCTCCGCGACAGCAGTTCAAGCGGATTGGAGCCGACCTTCGAGAAATCGTTCAGTTCGAGTTGAACGAAGAGCGCCGTGTTGGTGTTCCCCGTGGAGGTGGCGTATCGCTGCAGCACCAGCCGGCCGACCCAGCAGCCGCCGTCGTATTCGAGGCCGCCGATAGTTTCGATGATCTTTCTTTCCTTCAGCGAATAGTTGAAGCGGCCGACGCCGTACCAGCCCTGGCTCAGCGGCCACTGCCCCGAGAAGTCCACCTGGCGAATCCCCGGCGTGCCGCCCATCATCGTGTGGTCGCGCGTATACCGATAGCTGGCATTCAGCACCTTGGCGAAATCCGGCTGCCAGCGGCCGCCGAGAGCGAAGCGCTCGGTTTTCCCGTCGCGCGGATCGTATTGCCAGGCCACGTCCGCATAAGTCTTCGGCGTCAGGCGGCCCGACAGCGCGGCGAGCAAGTCGGAGGTGCCGCCCGGGCGCGCCGGCTCGCCCGGCAGCGTGACGTTCTGCTTGGCGAAGTAATAGCGCTGGCCGACCATGCCGCGCACGTACTCCTCGCCCGTTTGCGGGTCGATAAGCCGCGAGGTCAGCGCGGCGGTCAGCTGGTTGGCATCGGCGATGCGGTCGACGCCGGAATAGATGTTGTCCGAGAAGATCGTGGCGAAATTGAAGTCCGCCAGGCCGGAATCGAAGACCGGAATCTGGTTCTGCGTGCGCTGCGGCACCAAGAGATAGAACAGCCGCGGCTCCAGCGTCTGTGTCAGACCCTTGCCGAACCATTCGAAATCGCGCTCGAAAGCCACGCCGGAGTCGACGCTGAAGACCGGCAGGTTGCGCACGATGGTGTCGGGGCCGACGCTCGTCCGCCGGTCGATGTCGTAGCGCGTCGAATGCAGGCCGATCTTCGGCGTGACATACCCGGCCGAGGTCATCAGCGGCAGGGAAAGCTGCGGATACAGGGTCAGGCGGCGGGCGGTATCCAGGGTGGGATGGTCGAAGTTGACCCATTCGCCATTGAAGGCGAAGGCTGTCCCGCCGATGAAGTCCGGCCGGTTCGATACGACGGTGACCTGCGGCAGGCGCTGATAGGGCTTGGAAACGGGGGGCAGGGCCGGATCCTGCAGCGTCTGGTAGGTCTGCAGGTTAACCGTGGCGGAACCCCACCAGCTGCCATAGCTCAGCAGGCCCTGCCTCAGCATGTTGCCCTGGGACGCTTCGGTGATGCGCGTACTGAGGTCGCGCATATAGGTGCTGTCGGAAACCCCGCTGACATTCAGCAGCCCGCTGAAGCCATTGCCGAGGTTGGGATGATTGTGCAGGATGGAATAGGCGTAGCGGCTTTTCCCGTACACGCGATCGTCCGGCAGCCACTCGACGCGCGCCAGGCCGCTGTAGTCGTAATTCAGGTAGCGGAAATCCGAGTTGATCTGCAGGCCACGCTTGGACATCAGCCGCGGCGCGATGGTCATGTCCATGTTCGGCGCGATGTCCCAATAGTAGGGCAGGGTGAATTCAATGCCGGACTTGGAACTGGTGCCGAAGGTCGGCGCCAGCAGGCCGGACTTGCGCCTATTGTTGAGGGAGAAGCCGACCCAGGGCGAATAAAACAGCGGCACGCCCTTGAACACGACTGTCGCATCGCGTGCCTCGCCCACCTCACGATCGTAATCGAGGTCGAGCTGCGCCATCCTGGCGTACCAGGCCGGATCGTCCGCGGCACAGGTGCTGTAGGTGGCGTTGGTCAGCCGCATGCGGTTCTCGCCCCTGAATTCGAGCCGGTCCGCATGGCCCGAGGCGGTCGTGAGCTTGTGGTCCGTATCGACCACCTCGCCGGCGATGGTGGCGATGGCGTCCTTCTCCTTCTTTTCCCGCGGCAGGAAGGATGGCAGCTTCTTCACGGGCTGCGCGACAGCGCCCAGCACGGGCGAGTAGGCCTGCTTTTGCTCCTTCGCAGACCGCGTAACCGAATACTCGGGTTGCTCGAAGTAGCCGGTATTGTCGGTCAGGCTCAGGCGCAGCTTCGGCCCGGACATCCTGTCTGCCTCCTTGGCGTAGCGGACGTCGCCCACGGCTTCCATCTCGTCCTCGATCTTCCAGTAGGTCAGGCGATCCGCGGTAATCGATGTATTGGTCCTGCGCAGTTCCGCTTCGCCCTCCGCCACCACCTCATTATCGTTGCGGCCGTCGAGGCGGGAGGCGGCGATGAAGGTGGGATATTGCGCATTCTTGTCCGCCTCGTGGGGCCGCAGCTGGCTGTCGGGCCTGAGCCTCGGCACGAGGCCGGCTTCGGCATAAGCCGAATACCGCGGCGGCAGTTTCGGTTGTTCTTCCACTTGCGGGGGCTGCTCGGCCTTTGCCGGGCTGCGTTCGGCCGCCTGGGGAGCGGTCGCCGCGGGCTTGCCTGCTTCCTCCTTCTCCGCCGAGGCTGCGCGAGGAGCGGGCCTGGCTTCCCGCTGAGGCTGTTCGACCTTCGCCTGGCCGGATTCGGCAGCTTTGCCAGCCACCGCCGCTTCACGCTGCGGTTGGCCCTTGTCCGCCGCAGCTGCGCGAGGAACGGGCTTGACCGGTTCTGGCGCTTGGGTCGGGGCGGAGGGCGTGACTTTCTTTTCCGCCACGGCGGGCGCGGCCGGTCGCACCGGCGCCTCCTCGCGGGGCGGTTCGGCCAGCACGGGGGCCTGAACGGGCTTGACTGCGGACGAAGGCACTTCGATCGGCGCTTCGGCCTTCGCACTCGCTGCCCCCATTCCCAGCAGTGCCGGATCGACGCGCAATGGCGGCAAGTTCTCGGCCGCCAGCAAACTGCCGGACAAACCGAAAGTGAAAACCAGAGCAAGCCGCGCCGGAGCGTGCATTTGCGAATTCTTCTTTATTCGCCGTGGGCTTGCCGGGCAAGGCCGGGAAAGACGCTACGGCGGGAATGGTAGAATTGCGTAGTTTATCACCAAGCGCAGCCTTCGAAACCAGCGCAAAACCGGCCATGCAACGCCTCGAACTGGTCCATCAATGGCTGGCCGGACTGTTCCCGGGACGACCGCTCACGATCGCTCCGGCTTCCGCCGATGCCAGCTTCCGGCGCTACTTCCGCGTCAGCTTCGACGATGGCTCGAGCCGCATCGTCATGGACGCGCCGCCCGAGCACGAGGACTGCCGTCCCTTCGTCAAGGTCGCCGGCCTGCTGCACGGCGCCGGCGTGCACGCCCCGGAGATCCTGGCGCAGGACCTCGCGCGCGGCCTCCTGCTGCTGAGCGACCTGGGCAGCACCGCCTACATCGATGCGCTGAACGACGGGAATGCCGATGCGCTGTTCCGCGATGCCCTCGACGCCCTCGTCAAGTGGCAGCTGGCCAGCCGGCCCGACGCGCTGCCGCCCTACGACGAGGCGCTGCTGCGACGCGAACTCGGTCTCTTCCCCGAGTGGTACGTCGCGCGGCATCTCGGCACCCCGCTCGCCACGGAACAGCAAGCGGCGCTGGAGGGCGTGCAGGCGACGCTGCTGCGCAACCTCCTCGCCCAGCCCTGCGTCTTCGTGCACCGCGACTACATGCCGCGCAACCTGATGGTGTGCGAGGACAATCCCGGTGTCCTCGATTTCCAGGATGCCGTATACGGTCCGATCAGCTACGACGTGATCTCGCTTTTCCGCGACGCCTTCCTCGGCTGGGAGGAGGAGCGCATCATCGACTGGTCGGTGCGCTACTGGGAGAAGGCGCGGCGCGCCGGCCTGCCGGTCGAGGGCGACTTCGGCGACTTCTACCGCAACCTGGAGTGGATGGGCCTGCAACGCCATCTCAAGGTGCTCGGCATCTTCGCCCGGCTCAACTACCGCGACGGCAAACCGAAGTACCTGGCGGACACGCCACGCTTCGTCGGCTACGTGCGCCACGTCGCCACCCGCTATGCGCCACTGGCGCCGCTGGCGCGCCTTCTCGACGAGCTCGAACTGCGCGCGCCGCAGGTGGGCTACACCTTCTGATGCGCGCGATGATCCTCGCCGCCGGCCGCGGCGAGCGCATGCGGCCGCTCAGCGACGCGACGCCGAAGCCGCTGCTCCTCGCCGGCGGCAGGCCGCTCATCGTCCGGCACATCGAGGCGCTGGTGCGCGCCGGCATCCGCGACATCGTCATCAACCACGCCCACCTCGGCCACCTGATCGAGCAGGCGCTGGGCGACGGCACCCGCTTCGGCGCGCGCATCCGCTACTCGCCGGAAGGCGAGGCGCTGGAGACCGCCGGCGGCATCGCCAACGCCCTGCCGCTGCTCGGCGACGCGCCGTTCGCCGTCATCAACGGCGACATCGCCTGCGACTTCGACTATGCGCGGCTGCTCGTGACCGGCGACACGATGCGCACGCGCATGCTGCAGGCCCATCTGGTGCTGGTGCCCAATCCGCCGCATCATGCGCAGGGCGACTTCGCCCTGCGCGACGGCAAGGTGTCCGCCGAGGGCGGGCCGAGGCTCACCTTCTCCGGCATCGGCGCCTACGATCCGGCGCTCTTCGCCGGCATCGTCCGCGGCGCCAAGGCCCGGCTCGCCCCGCTGCTGGTCGCAGCCATGGAGACGGGCGCCGTCAGCGGCGAGCTGCACGCGGACCGCTGGATGGACGTCGGCACGCCCGAGCGGCTGGCCGAACTCGACCGGCAGCTCTCCGGTCTATAATCGATCCGCGCCAACCAATTATCCTGCCGTGGACATCCAAGCCTTCGTCGACCGCCGCACGCGCCTGCTCAAGACCATGGGCCGCGGCATCGCGGTGATCCCCACCTCGCCCGAGCGCGTGCGCAACCGCGACTCGCACTATCCCTACCGCCACGACAGCTACTTCTACTACCTCTCCGGCTTTGCCGAGCCGGAGGCCTGCGTCGTGCTGGTCGCCGGCGACGCGCCGCGCGCGCTGCTTTTCTGCCGCGACAAGGATCCCGACAAGGAAGTCTGGGACGGTTTTCGCCATGGGCCGCAAGCCGCGCGCGAGGCCTTCCGCTTCGACGACGCCTACCCCATCGGCAGCCTCGACGACAAACTCGCCGAACTGCTCGCCGGCCAGCCCGCGCTGCACTACTCGATGGGCCACGACGCCGGCTGGGACGACCGCGTCGTCGCCGCGCTGAACCGCGTCCGCGCCAACGTGCGCGGCGGCGCCCACGCACCGGCGGAAATCCGCGACGTGCGCGTCGTGCTCGATGAGATGCGCCTGATCAAGGACGCGCGCGAGATCGCCGACATGCGGCGCGCCGCCGCCATCTCCGCCGCAGCGCACCGCCGCGCCATGCGCGCCTGCGCGCCCGGCCGCTTCGAGTACGAGATCGAGGCAGAACTGATGCACGAGTTCCGCCGCAGCGGCGCCCAGGCGCCGGCCTATTCGCCGATCGTCGCCGGCGGCGCCAACGCCTGCATCCTGCACTACGTCGGCAATAGTCAGTCGCTGCGGGACGGCGACCTGCTGCTGATCGACGCCGGCTGCGAGGTCGACTCCTACGCCGCCGACATCACCCGCACCTTCCCGGTCAATGGGAAATTTTCGCCGGCCCAGCGCGACGTCTACGAACTGGTGCTCGCCGCCCAGCGCGCGGCGATCGCCGGGATCGCACCGGGCAAGGCCTGGGACGCCGCGCACGAGGCGGCGGTGCGCGTGCTGGCGCAAGGCATGCTCGACCTGAAGCTCCTCGCCGGCAGCCTCGACGGCGTCCTCGAATCCGGCGCCTATCGCCGCTTCTACATGCACCGCACCGGGCACTGGCTCGGCATGGACGTGCACGACGCCGGCGAGTACAAGGTCGACGGCGCCTGGCGTGCCCTGCAGGCCGGCATGACGCTCACCGTCGAGCCGGGCTGCTACATCCGCGCCGCCGACGACGTGCCGCAGGCGCTGTGGAACATCGGCGTGCGTATCGAGGACAACGCCCTCGTCACCGCCGGCGGCTGCGAAATCCTCACCGCCGCCGCGCCGAAGGCCGTCGGCGAGATCGAAGCGCTGATGGCGCAGCGCGGCTGATGCTCCCCGTTGCCATCGTTGGAGGAGGACCGGTCGGGCTCTCGCTGGCCTTGATGCTGCATGGCGACGGCATCGGCTGCGCAGTGCTCGACGCGCGCCCCGCCGGCGCCGGCCACGACGACCGGCGCGTGCTCGCCCTCTCGCACGGCTCGCGCCAGATCCTCGAGCGCCTCGGCGTCTGGGGGACGATCGGCGCCACGCCGATCTCGACCATCCACGTCTCGCAGCAGGGCCGCTTCGGCAGGACGCTGATCCGCGCCGGTGAAGCCGGCGTGCCGGCGCTCGGCTACGTTGCCGAGGCCGGCAGCGTGGCTGCGGCGCTCGCGCATGCCTGCGCGGACGCCGGGGTGATGTTGCGGCACGAGACGCGCGTGGGCGGCAGCGAGATCGGCGTGGATCGCGTTCGGCTGCATTGCGTCTCGCCGCGGGGCAGCGAAGCGGTTCCGGCGCAACTGGTCGCCTGGGCGGAAGGCGCCGTCAGCGCGGAGCACGACATCGTCCGCCGCGACTACGGGCAGCAGGCCATCGTCGCCAGCGTGATGGCGCGCGAACCTGCGGCCGGCGTCGCCTACGAGCGGTTCACGGCGGACGGCCCCGTCGCCCTCTTGCCGCAGGGAAACCGACATGCCCTGGTGTGGACCGTGCCCGCGGCCGCTACCGCCGCATTGTCGGCGCTCGACGACAGCGCGTTTCTCGCGCGCCTCGGCGCACTCTTCTCGGGCAGGTTCGAATTCACTGCCGCAGGCGCACGCGCGGCCTTTCCGCTCGGCCTGCGCTATCGCGAAACACCGGTCGCCGAACGCGCCGTCTGGCTCGGCAACGCCGCACAGACCCTGCACCCGGTCGCCGGACAGGGTTTCAACCTCGCGCTGCGCGACGTCGCGCAGCTGGCCCGCCTGCTGGCGCGGCGCCCGACCGATTGCGGCAGCGCGGAACTGCTGGCGCGCCATGCTGCGGCGCGGCGACTCGACCGGCGCGGCGCCATCGGCGTCACCGACGGCCTGGTGAGGATTTTCGGGGTACGGAATGCGCTTGCGGAACATGCGCGCGGCGCCGGCCTGCTGGCGCTCGACCTCCTGCCAACGGCGCGCCGCTTTCTTGCGCAGCGCATGATTTTCGGCGCCCGCGGCTGGTAACGGCATCCGATAACATTTCGCGTTTGCCGCCTCACTTCTCTTGATGCCGGCGCACGGCGAATTGGGTTACAATTCGCGCCTTCCCCGGATCCAGTCCAGACAAGCAGACCGCCCGATGCAATTCGCCGGCTACACGCTACGCAACAACCTGTTCGTCGCGCCCATGGCCGGGGTCACCGACCGTCCCTTCCGCCAGCTGTGCAAGCAGATGGGTGCCGGACTGGCGGTCTCGGAGATGGTCACCTCGAATTCCCTGCTCTACGGCAGCGCCAAGACCAGGCGTCGCGCCAATCACGAGGGCGAGGTGCAGCCGGTCTCGGTGCAGATCGCCGGCGCCGACCCCGTCATGATGGCGCAGGCGGCCCGCTACAACGTCGACCAGGGCGCGCAGATCATCGACATCAACATGGGCTGCCCGGCGAAAAAGGTCTGCAACGTCATGGCCGGCTCCGCCCTCCTGCAGAACGAGCCGCTGGTCGCACGCATCCTCGACGCGGTCGTCGGTGCCGTCGCCGTCCCCGTCACCCTGAAGATCCGCACCGGCTGGGACAAGTCGCACAGAAATGCGCTGTCGATCCTGAAAATCGCCGAGCGCGCCGGCATCCGCGCGCTGGCCATCCACGGCCGCACGCGCGCCTGCGGCTACACCGGCGACGCAGAGTACGAGACCATCGCCGCGGTGAAGGCCGAAGCGCGCATTCCCATCATCGCCAACGGCGACATCGATTCGCCCGAGAAGGCGAAGCGGGTGCTGGAGGCCACCGGCGCCGACGCCGTCATGATCGGCCGCGCCGCCCAGGGCCGGCCATGGATCTTCCGCGAGATCGCGCATTTCCTCGCCACCGGCGAAAAACTGCCGGCCCCGCGCGTCGACGAAATCCACCAGGTGCTGCGCGGCCACCTCGCCGAGCTTTACGCCTTCTACGGCTTTGATGCCGGCGTGCGCGTCGCCCGCAAGCACATCTCCTGGTACACCAAGGGTCTGGCCGGCTCGGCCCAGTTCCGCCACGCCATGAATCAATTGCCGACGGTCGAAGCCCAGCTCGCCGCGGTCGACGCCTTCTTCCTCGGCCTCGCCGCACAGAACGATCGCCTTTTCTACGCCGAGGAGCTCGCAGCATGAGCCGCGCCAGCACTCCCAGCCGCAGCGAAATCGCCGAGTGCGTCCGGCGCTCGCTGGACCGCTACTTCAAGGACCTCGACGGCGAGAGGCCCTGCGCCATCTACGACATGGTCCTGCACAACATCGAGCGGCCGATGCTGGAGGTCGTCATGCGCGAGGCCGACGGCAACCAGACGGTGGCCGCGGAGATGCTCGGCATCAACCGCAACACCCTGCGGCGCAAGCTGGTCGAGCACAAGCTTTTATGACCGTCGCCGGCCGCCAGAAAACCGCGCGACGGCTTGCTGGCAACCGGCAACTTGGAACTGGCCACTGAAATGAAAATCACCCGAGCCCTCATCAGCGTCTCCGACAAGCGCGGCATCGTCGATTTCGCCCGCGCCCTCGCCGAGGTCGGCGTCGGCATCCTCTCCACCGGCGGCAGCGCCAAGCTGCTGCGCGAGTCCGGCGTGCCCGTCACCGAAGTCTCCGACTACACCGGCTTTCCGGAAATGCTCGACGGCCGCGTCAAGACCCTGCACCCGAAGGTGCACGGCGGCATCCTCGGCATCCGCGGCAACACCGAGCACGCCGCGACCATGCGGCAGCACGACATCCCGCCGATCGACCTGGTGGTGGTAAACCTCTACCCCTTCGCGCAGACGGTGGCGAAGCAGGACTGCACGCTGGCCGACGCCATCGAGAACATCGACATCGGCGGCCCAGCCATGGTGCGCGCGGCGGCCAAGAACCACGGCAACGAAGCCGGCGGCGTCGGCATCGTCACCGACCCCGCGGACTACGCGGCGGTGATCGAGGAGATGAAAGCCAACGGCGGCGCGCTCACTTACAAAACGCGCTTCGCACTGGCTAAGAAAGCGTTCACCCACACCGCGCGCTACGACGCGGCGATCGCCAACTGGCTGACCGCACTCGACGCCGACAACAAACCGGGCGCCTTCCCAGAGCGCCTGCAACTCGCCTTCGACAAGGTCGATACCATGCGCTACGGCGAGAACCCGCACCAGCAGGCAGCGTTCTACCGCGAGGCCTCTTCCGTGCCCGGCAGCTCAGTTGGCACCATTTCCAACTACGAACAACTGCAAGGCAAGGAGCTCTCCTACAACAACATCGCCGACGCCGACGCCGCTTGGGAATGCGTCAAGGCGTTTGACTCAGTCAACAACGTGGCGGCCTGCGTCATCGTCAAGCACGCCAACCCCTGCGGCGTCGCCATCGCCCCGACCGCACTGGGGGCCTACCAGAAGGCCTTCAAGACCGACCCGACCTCGGCCTTCGGCGGCATCATCGCCTTCAACCGCGCCATCGACAAGGCGACGGCGGAGGCCGTCTCCGGCCAGTTCGCCGAGGTGATCATCGCCCCGGAGATCAGCGCCGACGCGCGCGCCGTCTTCGCCGCCAAGCAGAACCTGCGCGTGCTGATCGTCCCCATGCCTCCAGGGGGTCGCGCCGAAACCGCCTTCGACTACAAGCGCGTCGGCGGCGGCCTGCTGGTGCAGACGGCCGACATGGCGCGCATCAATGAATCCGACATCAAGGTGGTGACGAAACGCGCGCCGACGGCGCAGGAAATGACCGATCTCCTCTTCGCCTGGCGCGTCGCCAAGTACGTCAAGTCGAACGCCATCGTCTACTGCAAGGACGGCATGACCATGGGCGTCGGCGCCGGCCAGATGAGCCGCGTCGACTCGGCCCGCATCGCCGCCATCAAGGCCGAGAACAACGGCCTGACGGTAGCCGGCTCGGTGGTCGCCTCCGACGCCTTCTTCCCCTTCCGCGACGGACTCGACGTGCTGGCGAAGGCCGGCGCCACGGCGGTGATCCAGCCCGGCGGCTCGGTGCGCGACGCGGAGGTGATCGCCGCCGCCGACGAGCAGAACGTCGCCATGGTGTTCACCGGCTTCCGCCACTTCCGCCACTGAGCCATGAAGCTCCTGGTCATCGGCTCCGGCGGCCGCGAGCATGCGCTGGCCTGGCGGCTGGCGCAGTCGCCGCGCATCCAGAAGGTCTATGTCGCCCCCGGCAACGCCGGCACGGCGCGCGAGAACGGCCTCGAGAACGTGCCGCTCACGTCGGTCGACGACCTCGTCGCCTTCGCCGAGCGCGAGCAGATATGCCTCACGGTGGTCGGTCCCGAGGCGCCGCTCGCCGCCGGCGTGGTCAACGCCTTCCGTGCAAACAGCCTGCCCATCTTCGGGCCGACGCGCGAGGCGGCGCAGCTGGAATCCTCCAAGGATTTCGCCAAGCGCTTCATGCAGCGCCACGGCATTCCCACTGCCGCCTTCGCCACCTTCGGCAACGCCGAGGAAGCGCACTCCTACGTCGACGCGCAGGGCGCGCCCATCGTCATCAAGGCCGACGGCCTCGCCGCCGGCAAGGGCGTGGTGGTCGCCATGGACTCCGCCGAGGCGCACGCCGCCATCGACCTGATGCTGGTCGACAACAAGATGGGCGACGCCGGCGCGCGCGTGGTGATCGAGGAATTCCTCGAGGGCGAAGAGGCCAGCTTCATCGTCATGTGCGACGGCACGCATGCGCTGCCGCTCGCCACCAGCCAGGACCACAAGCGCCTGAAGGATGGCGACGAGGGCCCCAACACCGGCGGCATGGGTGCCTATTCGCCGGCGCCGGTGGTCACGCCGGACATGCACGCCCGCGCCATGCGCGAGATCATCATGCCGACGCTGAACGGCATGGCGCAGGACGGCATTCCCTACACCGGCTTCCTCTACGCCGGCCTGATGATCGCCCCGGACGGCGGCGTCAGGACGCTGGAATTCAACTGCCGCATGGGCGACCCGGAGACGCAGCCGATCATGCTGCGCCTGAAGAGCGACCTGGTGGACCTGGTCGAAGCCGCCATCCATTGCCGCCTGAGGGACACCGAGGCGGAATGGGACCGCCGCGTCGCCCTCGGCGTGGTCATGGCGGCGGCCGGCTACCCGGAGTCGCCGCGCAAGGGCGATCCCATCCACGGTTTGCCGCCCCCCGGCGACGACTACCATGTCTTCCATGCCGGCACCGCGCTCGCCGGCAAGGATGTCGTCACCGCCGGCGGGCGCGTGCTCTGCGTCACCGCGCTGGGCGACAACGTCAGGGCGGCGCAGATACGCGCCTACGAGATCGCCGAGCAGATCGAGTTCGCCGGCATGCAGATGCGGCGCGACATCGGCCACCGCGCCATCCGCCGCTAGTCGCCATGGACGCCGCGCCGGTTCTGGCGTATTTCAGGGGGCTGCAGACGCGCATCGTCGACGCCCTCGCCGCCTTCGACGGCAAGCCCTTTCTAACCGATTCATGGGTGCGTCCGGACGGCGGAGGCGGCATCGCCCGCCTGATCGAGGAAGGCGACTTCTTCGAGCGCGGCGGCGTCAATTTCTCCCACGTCACCGGCAGCCGCCTGCCGCCCTCGGCTTCCGCCGCGCGGCCGGCCCTCGCCGGACGCGCCTGGGAGGCGATGGGCGTCTCGCTGGTGCTGCATCCGCGCAATCCCTACTGTCCGACGGCGCACATGAACGTGCGCTGCTTCATCGCGCGCAAGGACGGCGAGGAGGCCCACGAAGCGAATGCGGAGCCGGTCTGGTGGTTCGGCGGCGGCATGGACCTGACGCCCTACTACGGCTTCGAGGAGGACGCGCGCCACTTCCACGCCGCCTGCAAGCGGGCGCTGGCGCCCTTCGGTCCGGATGTCCATGCCCGCTACAAGCAATGGTGCGACGAGTACTTCTTCCTCAAGCACCGCAACGAGCCGCGCGGCGTCGGCGGCGTCTTTTACGACGATCTCAGCGAAGGCGGCTTCGACAGGTGCTTCAGCCTGACGCAGGCGGTCGGCGATGCATTCCTGAATGCCTACCTGCCCATCGCGGAGCGCCGCCGCGCCCTGCCCTACGGCGAGCGCGAACGCGACTTCCAGGCCTACCGGCGCGGCCGCTACGTCGAGTTCAACCTGGTGTGGGACCGCGGCACGCTGTTCGGCCTGCAGTCGGGCGGGCGCACCGAATCGATCCTGATGTCGCTGCCGCCGGTGGTGAAGTGGCGCTACGACTGGAAGCCCGAGTCGGGCAGTGCCGAAGAGAAGCTCTACATCGATTTCCTCAGGCCGCGGGACTGGGCCTGATCACGCCTGGCGGCACAATGCCGCCGCACTCCGGTAAGCCTGGTTGGATTCCTCGCTGCGGCCCAGCTGGGCAAACAGCGTGGCCAGTTCGACATGGGCATCCTGGCTGGGCTGGATCGCCAGCGAGGCCTCGAAATAACTCTGCGCCTTGCCCCACAGCTGCTGTTCACGGCACAGCCTCCCCAGGGCCAGCAGCAGGCGCGCATCCTGCGGGTGCTTCTCCAGCCATTTCTCCGCCCGGGCGATGCGCCCCAGCGTGTCGCCGCCGCGGCACTCGGCATACAGTCCGGCGAGCTCGGAATTCCACTCGCCCTCGATGTGCTGCTCGATGATGCGCTGCGCAGCTGCGCCGTCGCCGGCGGCAATCAGCGCACGCGCGGCCGCCGTCGCAAGGCGAGATGCGCGCCGTTCCTCGGCGGGCACGGCCTCCCAGTAGGCGACCAGCCCGCGGGCATCCCCCTCGCGGCCGCGCAGGTTCTCCAGATGGGCGCGCTGCTTGAGCGGGGCCGCGGCTTCGTGGGTCAGGGCGCGGTGCTTCTCGAGCTGGCGCGCCACCTTCAGGACGTCGTCCCAGCGGCCCAGGCCGCGGTGCACGCGCAGGGCCAGGCGCAGCGCGGCGATGTGGCGCCCGCCGCCTGCCTGCAGGGCATCCAGCGCCGCCCGCGCGGCATCGAAGCGGCGCGCATCCAGGTGCAGCTCGGCCTCGGTCATCAGCCGGGCGGCATGCGCCTCGGCGTCATGCTCGGCTGCGCGCTCGAGCCATTCCACCTCGCGTTCCGTGTCGCGCAGGAAATGGGCGGCGCGCGCCGCCACCAGCGCCGAAAGCGCCGGCGCTTCTCCGGCGGCGTGCGACAGGGCGGCGTTCTTCAGGGCGTGGCCGTAGCGGCCCTCGAAAAGCTGCTGCACCGCCTCGCGCAGCGCCCGGGCCGCCTTATCCTTCCGCTTGCGCTCGCGGAAGGCGCGCACCGCCTGGGGCAGTCGCAACGTGTGCGACACCAGGCGCAACAGCAGGTGGCCGAACAGGAATCCGCCGACGCCGAGCACGAGGAAGAGATTCAGCGACAGCTCGACGCGCCAGGGAGACAAAACGATGAGGACGTAGCCCTCGTTGTAGCCGAAAGCCATCGACACGCCGACGGCGAGGGCGAACAGCGCCAGCAGCCAGAGCAGGATGCGCATCAGTTGCCTTCCGGAGCCGCGCCCTTGCGGCTGGCGGGGAGCGGGAAATCCTTCTCGCGGGCAACCTTGAAGTTGCGCAGCGTCGTCAGGCTCTCCGCCAACGAGGGGAGTTCGCGTCCGACATCCGCCGTGCCAAGCTGCCGCAGCGTGGCCAGCGCGGCCTGCACCGGACGCGAGCGGGTGTCGAAGTATTGCTCGACCCAGGCCTGCGACTGCTGGATATCCTGGCGGAACGACTTGCCGTCGCGCTGCAGGAGCGCCAGCCGGGCGTTCACCAGCCGCAACTTGAGATTTTCGCGCAGGAAAAAAGCGTGCGTCGGGGACAGCAGGGCCGGGTTCGGCCGGTCCAGCCGCTCGACGCGAATCAGGCTCTTCAGCTCGCGCCAGATTTCGCCGAGCAGCGCCTCCCAATAGCCGGCCGGGGCAACGGCGGGAACGAACGTCCCCTGCGTCGCCTCGACGCGCGGCCTGGTCTCGAAGGCCAGCGGCATGCCGTCCACGGCGCGGATCACGCCCTCGATGCGCAGGGCGATGCCCGGCACGTCGGCCAGCGGCAGCGCTTTCAGCCGCTCGATGTCCTGGGCGATCACCTTGCGCAGGGGCAGAAAGTGGCTGCGACCCGTCGCACGCAGGCGCGCATCCGCGCCCTGCAGCGCGATCAGCGCCGCCTCCACGTTGCCGGCCAGCTGCAGCTGCTGCGCGGCGGTATTCAGCGCCTGCTCGACCTCGGCCAGCAGCCGCTCGTCACGGCTGCGGGTGAGTTCCTGCACCATGGCGTCGAGCGCCGCTTGCTGGCTCTGCGATTCGGCGAGCTTCGCCTCCAGCGCCCCCGCCTTGGCCTGCAGGGCGGCCAGCGCCTCCTTGTTCAGCCGGGCGACGCCGCGCGCCTCGCCCGCCGCCGCATCGCCCGCCGCCAGCCGGCGCGCCACTTCCTGCTGCAGGTCGTCGATGCGGCCGCGCGTCTCGACCCATTGCCAGGCCAGCAGCGCGAGCGCCAACGCCGCCACGATCAGGGCGGGCTGCTTCATGGCCGCCAGTGCGCGCTGCCAGCGTCCGGCCCGCGCGGCGGGTGTCAGGGCGTCCTGTTCCATCATCGGTCCCTTTGGTCTGTGTCGTTCGCGCTGAAAAACGCCTCCAGCCCCTCGATGAGGCCGGCATCTCCCGGGGCCGTGACGACCACCTTCGCGAAACCCAGGCGGCGCGCCTCCTCGGCGATGCGCCGGTGGGCGACGAACAGCGGCACTGCCCGCAACGCCGGTGCCGCCGCGCCGCCGGCCATCGCCACGAGGTTGCGCAAGCCCTCGCTGCTCGTCACCGTCACCGCATCGACGGCGCCCCGCGCCAGCAGCGCGCGCAATGGCGCAGCATCGCTGTCCGGGCGGACGCGCCGGTAGCAGGGAATGCGCGTCACCCGCGCGCCGCGCGCCTCCAGCGTCTCGCCGAGCAGTTCGCGCCCGCTCTCGCCGCGGAAGATCGCCACGTGCCTGCCGCGGATCGCCTCCGCTGCGAATTCCGGCCGTTCCAGCAGGGCCTCGCTGTCGGTGCCTCCCCCTTCAGGCGTGACGATGCGGGTCACGCCGAAGCGGGCAATCGCCCGCGCGCTCGTCTCGCCCATCGCCGCGGCAACCACCCGCTCGGGCCAGGCGCGCCGCGCCGTGATGGCCGCAAGGGCCTTCTCGGCGGCGTTCGGGCTGACGAAGACGGCGACATCATAGCCCTCGACCTCGCACGCCGCAGCCTGCAGGGGCCGCGGATCTTCGGCATCGAGGATCGCCAGCACCGGGAAGCGAATGGCGGCGGCGCCGCGCGATTCGATCTCGCGCGCCAGCTTGCCGGCCTGCTCCGCCGGGCGCGTCACGACGATGGTTTTTCCGGCCAGCGCGGTCATGCGCCCAGCGCGGCGAGGATTTCCTCCGCACCACGCGCCCGCAGTTCGTCGGCGAGAGACTGGCCGAGCGCCTCCGCCTCGGCCGGATCGCCGCGCAGTTCCGCGCTGGCCATGCGGCTGCCGTCGGGCGCCGCCACGAAGCCGCGCAGGCGCAGGCGCCCGTTCTCGATTTCCCCGAAGGCGCCCAGCGGCACCTCGCAACTGCCCGCCAGCGCCCGCGAGACGGCGCGCTCGGCGCGCACGCAGGCGGATGTGGCGGGGTCGGCGAGCGGCGCCATCCAGGCCGCCACTTCCGGCCGGTCCGCCAGCGCCTCGATGCCGAGCGCGCCCTGCCCCGCCGCCGGCAGCGACAGCTCGGCCGGCAGCACGGCGCGGATGCGCGCAGCCAGGCCGAGGCGGGTCAGGCCCGCCGCCGCCAGGATGATGGCGTCGTATTGCCCCTCGTCGAGCTTGCGCAGGCGCGTGTCCAGATTGCCGCGCAGGCCGGTAACCGAGAGATAGGGAAAACGCGCACGCAGCTGTGCCTCGCGGCGCAGGCTGGAGGTGCCGACCACGCCGCCGGGCGGGATGTCCTCGATCGAGGCGTACTTGTTCGAGACGATGGCGTCGAGCGGATTCTCCCGCGCCGAAATCGCCACCAGCGCGAACTCCGGCTCCATCAGCATCGGCACGTCCTTCATGGAGTGCACGGCGATGTCGGCGCTGCCGTCGAGCAGGGCCGTCTCCAGCTCCTTGACGAAGAGTCCCTTGCCGCCGACCTTGGCCAGCGGCCGGTCGAGAATCTGGTCGCCGCGCGTCGTCATGCCGAGCAGGTCGACCGGGCAGCGCGGATATAATGCCCTCAGGCGGTCGCGCACGTGCTCCGCCTGCCACAGCGCAAGGCGGGATTCGCGCGTGGCGATGACGATGCGCTCGGGTTGCGGTGGATTCACGATGCGGGACTCTCGGAGGCGGAAGGTTGTGCTTGCACGCGGTTGGCGCACTGTGCTGCTGATTTTATCATGGCTGCCCCTGGCCGCCGGCGCGGCGGCGCCGCGTCTCGCTCCGGCGCAGGACCTCGCCGCCGACGCCGATGCCATGCGCGCGCGCGGCACGGTCATGCTGGTGCTCTACAGCCGCCACGGCTGCCCCTGGTGCGAGCGCGCCCGCAAGGAGGTGCTGCTGCCCCTGCAGAGCGCGCCGGAATCGGAAAAGCGGGTCGTGCTGCGCGAAATCGCCATCGACGAAGATGCCCCGCTGACGGACTTCGCCGGCCGGCGCACCACCCACCGCCGCTTCGCCGCCGGCGAGGGCGCCCGCCTCACGCCGACCCTGATCCTCTACGGGCCGGACGGCCGGCGCCTGGCCGAGCCGCTCGTCGGCTACCTGACGGCCGATTTCTATGCCGAGTACGTCAACCGCACCATCGAGGAAGGCCTGGCGCGGCTGCAAGCGCCGTCCCGCCGGGACTGACTTTTCACTTCGCCTCGCCGAGCTTGAAGAAGATGCGCATCTTGCCGAGCAGGCTCGCCTGCTGGCGCTGGCGCTCGCGGGCCCGGGCCTCGGCGCCGAGCGCCTCCTCGGCGCTGGCCAGCTGCATGTTGCGTTCGGCGAGAATGGCGGCCATCTCGTCGGCAATGGCCGGCCGCGAGCGGAGGATGTCCTCGAAACCGGCCTTGTCGAGGCGGTAGCATTCGGCATCGGTCTTCGCCGTCACGGTGCTGCGGCGCGGCTCGCCGGTGAGCATGCCCATCTCGCCGAACACCTTGCCGGCCGGCAGCGTCGTCAACAGCCGGCGCTCGCCACCCTGCTCCAGCCACACCTCGGCCTCGCCGGCCACCAGAATGTAGAGCCAGTGCGCCTCCATGCCCTGCCGGGTGATGATGCCGCCGCGGGCGAACGGGGCGTAGACCAGCCGGTCGGCCAGCGCCTTCAGCTCCTCCTCGCTGAAGGAGGCGAAGATCTCGACGCCGCGCAGCGCCTTCAGCCGGCGGCCGAGCTCGCGCGCATGCACCGCCTCGCGGTGGGCCTCGTTCTCCTTGATCATGTGCACCGAGTACTCGGGCTCGGCGAGGCGCAGGCCGGCGCGCTGCAGGGCGGCCAGCACGTGGCTGCGCACCGCCGAGTCGGTCGGATCGTCCGCGCACGGGTCGGTCAGCCAGTAGCGCAGGGCGTAGCGGGCGTAGCTCGGGCCGAATTCCATCAGCACGCAGTTCGGCCGCGGCTCATGCGCCACGTCGGGAATCTCGGCGCTGCCGACGGCCTGCTCGACGGCCTCGATGACCTGCGCCGGCGGTGCGCCGTAATCGACGTTGAACCAGATCCAGCGCCGCCACGGCTGGATCGCCTGCTCCGGGCTCCAGATGACGGTGAACTTGCTCTTCATGAGCAGGCTGTTGGGCACGACGATGGTCTCGCCGTTGCGGGTCTCGATCGCCGTGTAGCGCCAGCGGATGTCGACGATGCGCCCGGTGACGTCGTCGACCCTGACCCAGTTGCCCAGTTCGACCGAACTGTCGAACTGCAGCGCCAGGCCGCCGAGGATGTTGCCCAGCGTCTCCTGCATCGAGAAGGCCACCACCGCGGTGATCACCGCCGAGGTGGCGACGATGCCGGACAGGTCGACGCCGCCCAGGCGCATGCGCACCATCGCGAAGACGATGTAGGCGAGGATGACGACGATGTCCTCGACGATGCGCGGCGGCAGCAGCCCGGCAGCCGGCAGGACGGCGCGGAACAGGCACAGACCGGCCAGGCGGATGAGCGCCAGGCCCATGAGGATGACGAAAATCTCATGCGTCACCTCGGCGCCGGTCTGCAGGCCGCGCGCGGCGAACAGCCCGGCCGCGAACTGGCCGGCCAGGCCGAGCACGAAGATGCCGAGGGTGTAGCCGACCGAGTGCCGGTCGGCCGGGCGCAAGGCCCACAGCAGGGCGCCGATCAGCACCACCGCCGAGACCGCATAGGGTGACTCCTCGCGCCAGAAGAAAATCCAGGCCGGTTCCAGCCATTCGTGCATCACGCTTTCCCCTCTCCCGCGAAGGCCGCCTTCACCGCCGGCCATTGCCGCCGCGAAACCGGCAGCTTCTCGTCGAGTCCGGCCAGCAGCACCGACCAGTGCGTCTCGCCGTCCTCGGCCGCGTCCTTCTCGAAGCCGGCGATCGCCTCGCGCGCCACCAGGCAGTTGCGGTGCACGCGGACGAAGCGCGCGACGAACTCCTCCTCGAGCCGAGTAAGGGACTCGTCGAGCAGGTACTCGCGCTCGCGGGTGCGCACCGTCACGTACTTCAGCTCCGCCTTGAGATAGAGGACATCGGCCAGCGGCACCAGCAGGATGCGCCCGCGCTCGGACACCGACAGGTGGCGGCGCGGCTCGGGCGAGAGGCGCGCCAGCGTCTCGCGCGCGACGGGAACGCCGCGGCGCGCCTTCTCCAGCGCCGCCGCCAGCCGCTGCGCCCGCACCGGCTTGAGCAGGTAGTCGACCGCGTTCAGCTCGAAGGCCTGCACGGCGTACTGGTCGTAGGCCGTGGTGAACACCACCGCCGGCATGCGCTCGGCGCCGGCCAGGTGGCGCGCCAGCTCGACGCCGTCCATCTGCGGCATGCGGATGTCCACCAGCGCCGCGTCGGCGGGCGTCTCCGCCAGCTTCTGCAGCGCCTCGACGCCGTTCGCCGCCTCGCCGACGACCACGTTGGGGAGCTCTCCCGCGATGTCCGCCAGCAATGCCTTCATGCGCACCCGCGCCAGTGCCTCGTCGTCCACGATGAAGACGCGCAGCGGCCCGCTCACGCCGTGCCTCCCCTGCGGTAGGGCAGCCGGATGGTGGCGCGGAACAGGCCCTCCTGCGCCTCGGTGTCCAGCCTGGCCTCGAGATCGTAGAACAGCATCAATCGCTCGCGAATGTTGTCCAGCGCCATGCGGTTGCCGGCGTGGTGGGCGTTCTCGCCATGATAGGGATTCGACAGCACGATGCGGATCTCCTCGCCGGCCCGCTCGGCACGGATCGTCACCGTCGCCGGCTCCGTGCAGGGCTCGATGCCATGATAGACCGCATTCTCCAGCAGCGGCTGCAGCATGAGCGGCGGCACTTGCGCATCCGCCGGGCAGCCCTCGATGTCCCACGCCACGCGCAGCCGCTCGCCCAGGCGCAGGTGTTCCAGGTCGAGGTACTGGCGGCACAGGGCGATTTCCTCGCCCAGCGTGACCAGCTGCTTGTTCTCCGCCATCAGCACGCGGAACAGGTCCGACAGCTCCTCCAGCGCCTGCTCGGCGCGGCGCGGGTCGGAGCGGATCACGCCGAGCACGGCGTTCAGGCTGTTGAAGAGGAAGTGCGGCCGGATGCGCGCCGTCAGCGCCATCAGCCGCGCCTCGGTCAGCGCGGGCGAGAAGGCCCGATGGCGCAAATCGAAATACAGCAGCACGGCCGCCGCCGCGGCCGCGGCCCAAAGCGCGGCGCGCAGCGGTGACGGCGGCGGCACGCCGGGCGGCGTGAACAGGGCCATGAACAGGGCGGCCAGCGCCGCGCTGGCGAGCATCACCGCGGCCAGCGCCGCCGCGTAAGGCAGGCGGGCCAGCGGCCGGCCGGCGGCATACAGCAGCACCACGCTGGCAATCAGCGGCGGCTCCACCAGGGCGGCCAGTTCGACCAGCTCCTCCGGCAAGCGGGCCAGCGCCGTGTTGCGCGCCAGCGCCGCGAACAGGGCCAGCAGGTTCACCCCCAGCAGGCAGCGCAGCATGACGCCGAGATTGCCGAAGTCCGGCAGGCGTGTCGGTGCGGGGTTTTGCCGTATACTCATTCGCTGCTTTGGGTCGCGTTCGAAACGATTATGACAGAACACAGCAACGATTCCAGCGGCAAGGCCTGGTCCGGGCGCTTCAGCGAGCCGGTGGCCGAGCTGGTCAAGCGCTACACGGCTTCGGTGTCGTTCGACCGGCGCCTGGCCCTGCACGACATCCGCGGCTCGCTCGCCCACGCCCGCATGCTGGCGAAGCAGGGCATCATCGGCCAGAACGACCTCGCCGCCATCGAGCGCGGCATGGCCGCGGTCAGGCACGAAATCGAGACCGAGGAATTCGAGTGGTCGCTCGACGACGAGGACGTGCATCTCAACATCGAGAAGCGACTGACCGCCCTCGTCGGCGACGCCGGCAAGCGCCTGCACACCGGCCGCTCGCGCAACGACCAGGTGGCCACCGACATCCGCCTCTGGCTGCGCGAGGAGATCGACGGCCTCGACGGCCTGCTGCGCGCCTACCAGGCCGCCCTGCTCGACCTGGCCGAGCGCCATGCCGCGACGCCGATGCCGGGCTTCACCCACCTGCAGGTGGCGCAGCCGGTCACCTTCGGCCACCACCTGCTGGCCTATTTCGAGATGGCGGCGCGCGACCGCGAGCGCCTCGCCGACTGCCGCAAGCGGACCAACCGCCTGCCGCTCGGCGCCGCGGCCCTGGCCGGCACCTCCTACCCGATCGACCGCGAGTTCGTCGCGCGGGAACTCGGCTTCGACGGCGTCTGCGCCAACTCGCTCGACGCCGTCAGCGACCGCGATTTCGCCATCGAATTCACCGCCGCGGCGGCGCTGGTGATGACCCACATCTCGCGCTTCGCCGAGGAGCTGATCCTGTGGATGAGCCCGCGCGTCGGCTTCATCGACCTCGCCGACCGCTTCTGCACCGGCTCGTCGATCATGCCGCAGAAAAAGAATCCCGACGTGCCGGAGCTGGCGCGCGGCAAGAGCGGCCGCGTCTTCGGCCACTTGATGGGGCTGCTGACGCTGATGAAGGGCCAGCCGCTGGCCTACAACAAGGACAACCAGGAAGACAAGGAGCCGCTCTTCGACACCGTCGACACCGTGCGCGACACGCTGGCGATCTTCGCCGACCTGGTCACCGGCATCCGCGTCAAGCCGGAGGCGATGCGCGCCGCGCTCAGGCAGGGGTACGCCACCGCCACCGACCTCGCCGACTACCTGGTGAAAAAGGGTCTGCCTTTCCGCGACGCCCACGAGGCGGTGGCACTGGCCGTGCGTGCCGCAGACGAGAAGGGCTGCGAGCTGGCCGAACTCGGCCTCGACGCCCTGCGCCGCTTCTCGCCGCTGATCGGCGAGGACGCCCTCGCCGTGTTGAGCGTCGAAGGCTCGCTCGCCGCGCGCGCCCATGTCGGCGGCACCGCGCCGGAGCAGGTGCGCGCGGCGATCGCGAAGGCGCGGCAAAACCTGTAGGCCGGCCTTCAGACCGACTACGGCGATGTCGGGCTGAAGCCCGACCTGCACACCATGGACAAGATCGGCAAGTACCAGGTCATCAAGAAGCTCGGCGAGGGCGCCACCTCGGTGGTCTGGCTCGCCCACGACCCCTTCGCCGAGCGCGACGTCGCCATCAAGGTGGTGGCCAACAGCGTCTTCTCGGAGGGCGAGCGCGGCAAGCTGGCACGCAAGCTCTTCGTCACCGAGGCCTCGCTCGCCGGCAAGCTCAACCACCCGCACATCGTGCAGATCTACGACGCCGCCGCCGACGCCGACCCCAGCTACATCGTCATGGAGTACGTGCCGGGCGGCACCCTCGAGCCGTACTGCGCGCCGGACAAGCTGCTGCCGCTGGCGGATGTCGTCGAGATGATCTTCAAGTGCTCGCGGGCGCTCGACTTCGCCTACCGCCTCGGCGTCATCCACCGCGACCTCAAGCCGGCCAACATCCTGCGCGGCGGCAGCGCCGGCACCGACGTCAAGATCTCCGACTTCGGCGCCGCCATCACCACCTCGAGCGACCAGACCGCCATCTCCGGCATCGGCTCGCCGGCCTACATGTCGCCGCAGCAGGTGCAGGACTGGCCGCTCGACCACCGCACCGACATCTTCTCGCTCGGCGTGGTGATGTACCAGCTGCTCACCGGCCAGCTGCCCTTCCAGGGCAGCAACAACGTCAGCATCGTCTACCAGATCCTCAACACCCGGCCGCCGCCGCCCTCGGCGCTTCGCGCCGGCATTCCGGCGGTGGTCGACGCCGTCGTCCTGAAGGCCATGCAGAAGTCGCTCGAGGGCCGCTACGACAGCTGGGACGCGTTTTCCTTCGACCTGGCGGAAGCCTTCCGCAGCGAGCACCTAGCCGAGACGCGCACGCAGATCGCCGACAGCGAGAAGTTCAACACCCTGCGCGGCCTCTCCTTCTTCCGCAACTTCAGCGACGTCCAGCTGTGGGAGGTGCTGCGCTTCTCCGAGTGGCAGCGCGCCAAGCCGGGCACCCAGCTGATGCACGAGGGCACGCCGGGCGACAACTTCTGCATCCTCGCCAAGGGCGAGGTGAAGATCACCAAGAACGCCAAGCTGCTGAACATCCTCTCCGCCGGCGAGTGCTTCGGCGAGATGGCCTATCTCGCCGAGGAGGCCGGGGTGCGCGGCGCCGACGTGTCGACCCTGAGCGAGGCCACCGTCATCAGCGTGCCGACGGAAGCGCTGCGGCGCGCCTCCGACGCCTGCCGCCACAGCTTCGACCGCGCCTTCCTGCGCATCCTCGTCGAGCGCCTGTCGCTTGCCAACACCCGATTGACATCGGTATAAAGCGGGCATGGGCGATCCGGAAAAAATCGGCAAGTACGAAGTGCGCGGCCGGCTCGGCGAAGGCGCCACCAGCACTGTCTGGCGCGCCTGGGATCCGTTCGCCCAGCGCGAAGTGGCCGTCAAGGTCATCTCGCCCGAGGTGCTGCAGGACCGCGAACGCGGCCGCCTCTACCGCCACCTGCTGGTCAACGAGGCCTCGCTCGCCGGCAAGCTGGTGCATCCGCACATCGTGCAGATCTTCGACGCCGTCGTCGACGCCGCGCAGAGCTACATCGTCATGGAATACGTCTCCGGCGGCACGCTGGAGCCCTTTTGCACGCCCGACAACCTGCTGCCGCTCGACCGGCTGGTGGAGATCGTCTTCAAGTGCACGCGCGCATTGGACTACGCCTACCACCTCGGCATCACGCACCGCGACATCAAGCCGGCCAACATCCTGCTGGCCGCCTCCGACAACCTGGGCGGCGACATCAAGATCTCGGACTTCGGCGCGGCGCTGTTCACCAGCGGCGAGCAGACGCGCACCCAGGTCTCCGGCGTCGGCTCGCCGGCCTACATGTCGCCGCAGCAGGTGCGCGAGATGCCGCTCAACCACCAGACCGACATCTACTCCCTCGGCGTGGTGATGTACCAGCTGCTCACCGGGCGCCTGCCCTTCCAGGCCAGCAACAACTTCAGCATGGTGTACCAGATCACCCATGTCGAGCCGCCGCCGCCCTCGGACTTCCGCCGCGACATCCCGGCCAACCTCGATGCCGTCGTGGCGCGCGCCATGCAGAAGGACCTCTCCGCGCGCTACGCCAGCTGGGAGGAGTTCTCGCACGACCTGGCGCAGGCCTTCCGCAACAAGCAGCTGAAGGCGCGCGAGCGCGACTTCGCCGACACCGAGAAATACGAGACGCTGCGCGGCCTGCCCTTCTTCGCCGAGTTCAGCGACGTCGAGATCTGGGAGATCGTGCGCTTCTCCGACTGGGACCAGGTGGCCCCCGACACCGTCGTCATGAAGGACGGCGAGCCGGGCGACTATTTCTGCTTCCTCGCCGAGGGCGAGGTGCGCATCGCCAAGCGCGGCCGCATCCTCGGCATCCTCACCCCGGGCGACTGCTTCGGCGAGATGGCCGTCATCAGCAAGACCAGCGGCGGCCGCAACGCCGACGTCGTGGCGCAGACCTCGGCCAAGATCATCACCATCCGCGGCGACGCCCTGCGTCAGGCCTCCGAAGTCTGCCGCATGCATTTCTACGCCGCCTTCCTCGAAGTGCTGGCCAACCGGCTGGCGCTGGCCAACGCGCGTCTTGCCTCGGTCTGATGTCTGTCGCGGAATCGCTTTCGGCTGAGATCAGCCGGGCCCTCGGCCGCCCGTTCCGCGCCGTGGCGATGCGCGAGGCCGGCGGCGGCTGCATCCATCGCGCGCTGGTGCTGGAGGGCGATGGCGGGCGCTGGTTCGTCAAGCTGAATTCGGGAGAAACCCTGCCGATGTTCGAGGCGGAGCGCGACGGCCTGGCGGCGCTGGCCGAGGCGCGGGCTTTCCGCGTGCCGCAGCCGCTGTGCTGCGGACTCATCGGCGGACAGGCGTATCTGGTGCTGGAGCATCTGGACCTGGCGCCCGTCGCCGGGCGCGCCGACGCCATCGCCTGCGGCCGCGCGCTGGCCGCCCTGCACCGCACGACCGGCGCGCGCTACGGCTGGCGCCGCGCCAATTTCATCGGCGCCACGCCGCAGGCCAACACGGAACACGACAACTGGGCGCGCTTCTTCGCCGAGGCGCGCCTGCGGCCGCAGCTGACGCGCGCCGCTGCACATGGGCCGACACTGCGGAAAAAGGGAGAGAGCCTGGCGGAAAAGCTGCCGGCCTTCTTTCTCGACTGCCGGCCGCCGGCGAGTCTGCTGCACGGCGATCTCTGGCACGGCAACGCGGCGATGTGCGGCGGCTTGCCGACGGTCTTCGATCCGGCCGTGTATCACGGCGACCGCGAGGCGGACCTGGCGATGACGGAACTCTTCGGCGGTTTCCCCGAGGCCTTCTATGCCGCCTACCGCGAGGCGTGGCCGCTGGCGGACGGGTACGAGTCGCGCAAGACGCTGTACAACCTCTACCACGTCCTCAACCACCTCAACCTGTTCGGCGCCGGCTACCTGCGCCAGGCCGAGCGGATGATCGACAGGCTCCTCGCGGAATTGCGCGGATAAAAGTCAGTCGCCGCAGGACGGCGACTTACGCCGCCGTGGCAAGGCCTTCCAGCTTCTTCTGCAGCTCGCCGGCCTGGTACATCTCGCTCATGATGTCCGAGCCGCCGATGAACTCGCCCTTGATGTAGAGCTGCGGAATGGTCGGCCAGCTGGAGAAATCCTTGATGCCGGCGCGGATGCCGGGATGTTCCAGCACGTTCACCGAGAAGTAGTTCTTCACGCCGCACAGCTTGAGGATCTGCGCCGCCTTGGCGGAAAAACCGCACTGCGGGAAGGTCGGCGTGCCCTTCATGTAGAGCACGACGGGATGGCTGGTGACCTGCTCCTTGAGGAGCCGCTGCACGTCTTCCATGGGGTTCCTTTCAATAACCGACTATTTTCGTCAAGTTTAGCGTTTGCTGCCCCTGCCCGTCAACTGCGCCGGCCGCCGGACACGCGCAGGATGCCGGCCAGATCGCGGCGCTGTTCGATGGCGACGAAGCCCGCCGCGGCGAGCAGCGACGCCACCGCCGGCGCCTGGTCGTAGCCGTGCTCGAGCCAGAGCCGCCCGTCGGGCGCGAGATGCGCCGGTGCCTGCGCGACGATGCGGCGGATGTCGTCGAGGCCGTCGGGTCCGCCGGCGAGCGCGGCGCGCGGCTCGAAGCGCACGTCGCCCTGCGCGAGATGCGGATCGGCCTCGGCGACATAGGGCGGGTTGGCGAGGATGAGATCGAAGCGCTCGCCCGCCAGCGGCGCGAACCAGTCGCCCTGCAGAAAGCGCACGCTCACACCGTGGCAGGCGGCGTTGTCGCGCGCCACCGCCAGCGCCGCGGCGGACAGGTCGACCGCCGTCACCTGCGCCTGCGGCAGCTGCTTCGCCACCGCGATGGCGAGGCAGCCGCTGCCGGTGCCGAGGTCGAGGATGCGGCCGGCCTTGGCCTCCAGCGCGATATCCACCAGCAGCTCGGTCTCCTCGCGTGGAATCAGCACCTCCGGCGTGACCTGGAAGTCCAGGTCGTAGAACTCGCGCCGGCCGATGAGGTAAGCGATCGGCCCGCCCGCGGCGCGGCGCGCGGCGAGGGCGCGGAATGCCGCCGTCTCGCCGGGACTGACTTTTCGCTCCGGATGCGCCTCCAGCGCGGCCAGGGCGAGGCCGAGGACATGGCGCAGCAGCAGGCGCGCCTCGTGCGGCGGGATCGCCGCACGGGCTTCCGTCAGGAGGTCGCTGCAATTCACGTCGCGGCCTCTGCAACGACATGCAGCGGGCGCAGCCCGCGAACGATCGTCACCCCCGCCCCCGGGGCGGGGGATGGGGGGTGGGCTGTCATAGCGCCTCTTCCGACAGCGCCGCCAGCTGCTCGGCCTGGTGCTCGGCGGCGAGCGCGCCGAGCAGCTCCTCGAGGTCGCCGTCCATGATGGCGTCGATCTTGTACAGCGTCAGGTTGATGCGGTGGTCGGTGACGCGGCCCTGCGGAAAATTGTAGGTGCGGATGCGCTCGGAACGGTCGCCGCTGCCGACCAGCGATTTGCGCGTCGAGGCGATCTTCGCCTGCTGCTCGCGCACCTGCCGGTCGCGGATGCGCGCCGCCAGCACGGCCAGCGCCTGCGCCTTGTTCTTGTGCTGCGAGCGGTCGTCCTGGCACTCGACGACGATGCCGGTCGGCAGGTGCGTCACGCGCACGGCCGAGTCGGTCTTGTTGACGTGCTGGCCGCCGGCGCCGCTGGCGCGGAAGGTGTCGATGCGCAGCTCGGCCGGATTGATGACGACATCGGCCACCTCGTCCGCCTCCGGCAGCACCGCCACGGTGCAGGCGGAGGTGTGGATGCGCCCCTGCGCCTCGGTCTCCGGCACGCGCTGCACGCGGTGGCCGCCCGATTCGAATTTCAGCTTCGAGTAGGCACCCTGGCCGACGACGCGCAGGATCACCTCCTTGTAGCCGCCGAGATCCGAGGGGTTCTGCGAGACGACCTCCACCTTCCAGCGCTGCCGCTCGGCGTAGCGCGCGTACATGCGGAACAGATCGCCGGCGAACAGCGCCGACTCCTCGCCGCCGGTGCCGGCGCGGATTTCCAGGAACAGGTTGCGCTCGTCGTTGGGGTCGCGCGGCAGCAGCGCCCGCTGCAGCTCGTCCTCGAGTCGCGCCATGTCGTCGCGGCTGGCCTGGATTTCTTCCTCCGCCAGCGCCTTCATTTCCGGGTCGGCCAGCATCGCCTGCGCCGACCGCAGGTTCTCCCCGGCCTTGCGGTACGCCGCATACAGCGCCGCCACCGGCGCGAGCTCGGCGTGCTCGCGCGTCAGCCTGCGGTAGGCGTCCATGTCCTGCGCCGCCGTCTCGCTGGCGAGCAGCAGGTCGAGTTCGGCGAGACGCCGGCCCAGGCGCTCAAGTTTGTCTTGGATGCTTTGTTTCATCGGATTGTAGGTCGGCCTTCAGGCCGACATGTCGGGCTGAAGCCCGACCGACGGCCCGACCAAACTCTGCGACGCTAATCCTCCGGATGCAGGCGGTAGATGCGGGCGATGAGCTCGGCGATGTCGCCGCGGCTCGGCCCGTCGGTCTGGCTGAGCACGGCGGTGGGGCCGTGCATCAGCTTGTTGGTGAGGCCGTGCGAGAGCGCCTCCAGCACGCGCTGCGGATCCTCGCCCCGGGCGAGCAGCTTCAGCGCCTGCTCGAACTCGCGCCGCCGCATGCGCTCGGCGGAATCGCGCAGGGCGCGAATGGTCGGCACCGTCTCGCGCGCCTCCAGCCAGTGCAGGAAACCATCGACGCGCGAAGCGATGATCCCCTCGGCCTCGACCACCGCCTTCTCGCGCGACTCGACGCCGGACTCGACGATCAGGCCGAGGTCGTCCAGGGTGTACAGGAAGACATCGTCGAGCTTGACGATTTCCGGCTCGATGTCGCGCGGCACGGCGAGATCCACCATCACCATCGGCCGGTGGCGCCGCGCCCGGATGGCGCGCTCGACCATGCCCAGGCCGATGATCGGCAGCGGGCTGGCCGTGCAGGACACGATCACGTCGTATTCGGCCAGCCTGTCGCCGATCCCCTCCAGGCGCATGGCATCGCCGCCGAAGCGCGTCGCCAGCGCCGCGCCGCGCTCCAGGGTGCGGTTGGCGACGCTGATGCGCTTCGGCTTCCGGGCGGCGAAATGCGCGGCGCACAGCTCGATCATCTCGCCGGCGCCGATGAACAGCACTTGCTGCCCGTCGATGTTCTCGAAGATGCGCTCGGCCAGATGCACCGTCGCCGCCGCCATCGAGACGATATTGGCGCCGATGGCCGTGGTCGAGCGCACTTCCTTGGCCACCGCAAAGGTTTTCTGGAACAGCTTGTGCAGCAAGGTGCCCAGCGTGCCGGCGTTCTCCGCCACGCGCGCCGCCTGCTTCATCTGGCCGAGGATCTGCGGCTCGCCCAGCACCATCGAATCGAGGCCGCTGGCGACGCGGAACATGTGGCGCACGGCATCGCGGCTGGGCAATGTGTAGAGGTACGGCGAAATGTTCTGCGGCTGCAGCCGGTGGTATTCGGCCAGCCATTGCGCGGCCGCCTCCGGCGCCTCGGCGGCGCAATACAGTTCGGTGCGGTTGCAGGTCGACAGGATCGCCGCCTCGCGCACTTCCCGGCCATGCGTCAGTTCGACCAGCGCCTGGGGCAGGCGCATCGGGTCGAACGCCACCTGCTCGCGCACGGCGAGCGGGGCGGTGTGATGGTTGAGGCCGAGGGCGAAGAGCTGCATCGAAAGCCGGTACTCCCGGAATTTTCCAAGGAAATTATAGCATTAGCCCCTATGCCCAGAAGGCTGACGCAGATCAACCGGGGGCCGAAAAAGCAACCGCCCTTCACCCTCACCGACGCCCTGAATGCCCCGATCGGGATCGCCCGCGCCGGCGATCCCCGCCTACAGCAGCTCCTTGCGCAATGCGTCGCCGCGCTTCGGCGAGAGCAGCCCCGGCGCGATGTCGAACACCGTCTTGGCGCCGCTGTCGCCCTGCCGGTTGAGACGGCAGGCGGCGCGCGCATAGGCGACCAGCACGCTGGCGGTGAACTCCGGATTGCTGTCGAGCTTCAGCGAAAACTCCATCATCTGCGATGTGCCCGCGCCGGTCGTGCCGCTGCGGATGACGAAGCCGCCGTGCGGCATCGCGGCGTGGTCGCGCCGCAGTTCCTCCGCGCCGATGAACCTCACCGTGGTGTCGTAATCGGCGAAATAGTCCGGCATGCCGACGATCGCGCGCTCGACCGCGGCGGCATCCGCCCCCGCTTCGAGCACCACGTAACAGTCGCGGGTGTGCTTTTCGCGGGTCGTCAGCGCCGGGCGCGAGCCGCTGCGCACGCGCGCCATGGCCTCCGGGGAAGGAATGGTGTACTGCACCGCGTTCTTCACGCCCGGCACCCGGCGCAGCGCGTCGGAATGTCCCTGGCTCACCCCCTTCCCCCAGAAGCTGTAGCCGGCCCCCTCCGGCAGCACCACCTCGCCGTACAGGCGCTGCAAAGAAAAGAGGCCCGGATCCCAGCCGACCGAGATCACCGCGGTGCGGCCGCCGCGCCGCGCCGCCGCATCCACCGCGGCGAAATACTCGGGAACCTTCGCGTGCGTGTCGAAGCTGTCCACGGTGTTGAACAGCGCGGCCAGCGCCGGGCCCTGCTCGGGCAGGTCGGACTTCGAGCCGCCGCACAGGATGAGCACATCGATCGCCGTCGTGAAATCCGCGATGGCGTCCATGCCATGCACCGGCACGCCGGCGTCCAGCAGCCGCACCTCAGCGGGCTTCCGGCGCGTGAATACGCCGACGAGCTGCATGTCGGGTGCTTGCGCCAGGGCCGACTCGACCCCCCTGCCCAGGTTGCCGTAGCCCGCGATGCCGATTCTGATCTTGTCGTTCATGCAAGAAACCGCCCTGTGTCGAAATGGATCGCCGTGCCCGGGGCTCGTCTGCGAAGCCTGCCGCCCTGCTGGCCAAATGCGGCAAGCGACAAAAAAGCCAGAATCTGTTGTTCAGAGGCTAGTGTAGTGTCTCTTAAATGACTATACAATCAAGCCATCTGGTGCTGGAGGATCGACTGCCGTGCCTGCTGAATCTTGCGCAGGATATCCTCACCCTTGGCCTTCCAGACGTAGCGTTTC
>Ga0116143_10000685_pt1 | contig 45475 bp, 37 predicted proteins | sample AD_UKC034_MetaG_FD_89745 | JGI IMG/M metagenome (GOLD analysis project Ga0116143, IMG submission 89745) | Active sludge microbial communities of municipal wastewater-treating anaerobic digesters from USA - AD_UKC034_MetaG | ecosystem: Engineered > Bioreactor > Anaerobic > Digestate | place: USA... | reverse complement strand
CCCGGTACCAGCCGGAATCTTCTCAGGGAGATAATGTGAATCCCGGAAGCAGGCGGCTCGGGATATTCGCGGGACTGCTGCTGACATTAACCGGGGCGGCCGGCGCCTGGGGACAGACCGCCAATACTGATCCCTCCGCCGGCTATGTTTACCCGGCCGGCGGCCGCCGGGGCGCCACCGTCCAGGTGACGGTCGGAGGCCAGAACCTGAGGGGCCTGTCCGCCGCCTATATCTCCGGGGACGGGGTGAGCGCGGCCAACCTTCGTTACATACCCCCCCTGACCTCGCTGCAGAAGGATGCCCTCCGGCGCCGGATCACCGCAATCCGGGAGAAGCGCCGGGCCGAAGCGGCCGCGCGGCGCGGATTACCGGTCCCGCCGGTAAAGCAGCCGGAGGCGGAGACCGAACCGGCCAAGCCGGTCGAGCTACCCGACCACCCGCTCCTGCGCGACCTGGACAACCTGAGCAATGAAGATCTGAAAAAGGCCTACGAAATCTTTCTGGACCCCGGCCGGAAACAGCCGGTGAAACGATCCATCCAGGAACTGGCGATCCTGGACCTGTCGATTGCCGAGGACGCGCCGGCCGGCGACCGGGAACTGCGGCTGCTGGCCGCCGGAGGGCTAACCAACCCGCTGCGTTTCCAGGTGGGGCCGGCCCCGGAAATACTCGAGACGGAACCGAACGATCCGGATGCGCCGGCCGGAACGGCCGTTGAACTCCCGGCGGTCTTCAACGGGCAGATCATGCCGGGCGACTCGGATTGCTTCACTTTCAAGGCGCGCCGGGGACAGAAACTTGTCTTGCGGGCCCAGGCCAGGAGTCTTATTCCCTATCTGGCCGACGCGGTGCCCGGCTGGTTCCAGGCGGCCATCGCCATTTATGATCCGGACGGCCGGGAAGCGGCCTTCGCCGACCATTACCGATTCGACCCGGACCCGGTCATACTTTATGAGGTACCCCGGGACGGTGAGTACCGGGTCGAGATCCGGGACTCCATTTACCGGGGCCGGGAGGACTTCGTTTACCGTCTTTACGCCGGTGAATCACCCTTTGTCACCCGGGTCTTTCCGCTGGGCGGCCGAGCCGCCCTTCCGACCGCCGCCGCGCTCTCCGGCTGGAACCTTCCGGAAAGCCGGCTGCCGCTGGACACCAATTTCGAACCGGGTACGATCCGGACCGTCTCCTTTATCAACAACGGACAGATCTCCAATCCCGTTCTCTACTCGGTGGACAACCTGCCCGAATCAATTGAAAGCGAATCCGGCAGTTCGGCGGCCGCCCAGAAGGTACGCCTGCCCCAGATTATAAACGGCCGGATCGGCAAACCCGGCGACACCGACCGTTTCCAGTTCGAAGGCCGGTCCGGATTTGAGTTCGTGGCGGAAGTCATGGCTCGCCGCCTCGGTTCGCCGCTGGATTCCCGGCTTCGCCTGATGGACGCCTCCGGGCGCGTGCTGGCCTGGAATGACGACCGGGAAGATCGGGGCTCCGGACTCAATACCCATCACGCCGATTCCTACCTTTCCTTCAAACTGCCCCGGGACGGCACCTACCAGGTCGAGATCGCCGACTCCCAGGATCATGGCGGCGAGGAGTATGCCTATCGCCTGCGTATCGGACCGCGCATCCCCGGTTTTGAACTGCGCGTGACCCCGTCAAGCCTGGCCATTCCGGCCGGATGCGTCACACCAATCAACGTCCACGCCTTGCGCCGGGATGGCTTTGACGGCGAGATCGAGATGCTTCTCAAGGAGGCGCCGGCCGGCTGGATCCTGAACGGCGGCTTGATTCCGGCCGGTCGGGAGAGCGCCCGCATGACGCTGAGCGCGCCCCGGGAACCTTCCCCGGAACCGTTCTTTCTTCAGCTGGAGGGGCGCGCCCTGGTCAACGGCCAGCCGGTCAGCCGGCCGGCGGTTCCGGCTGAAGACATGATGCAGGCCTTTGCCTACCGCCACCTGGTGCCATCCGAAACCCTGCTGGCCCTGGTCCCGCAGGCCAGGCTGCGCCGGCCGGCCTTCGAGCTGGCCGAACCCGGCCCGGTCAATCTCCAGGCCGGCGGCATGGTCCGGGTGAGCGCCCGGGTACCCCCGCGTCTGCATCTCGCGAGCTGCTCGCTCAGCCTGGTCGATCCTCCCCGGGGAATTTCACTCGGCGAGGTCAACCTGTCGTCGGGCCTGCTGACTTTCATGCTCAAGTCCGGGGCCAATGAAGTCCAGCCGGGGCTGGTCGACAATCTGATCGTCGAGGCCTTCACCGAGTGGCCGTCCGGCCCGCCGGATGAAAAGGGAAACCGTCCTAAACGGAGGGTCTCGCTCGGCATGCTGCCCGCCATCTCGATCCGGGTAACGCCCCCCTGAGTCCAGGGCTGTCAACCCGGCCGCACAGCCCCGGCGGCGGTAAAATTAATTTTTTCTTGACCGCGCCTCGACGGAGTGATAATATTTTGGGGAAGGTCAATCAGCCAACCCTTTTCAATCCTGCTTCATTCACCCATCATTAACTGGAGGAGTCATGGAAGTAAAGGAGATCAAGGCCGAAGGCATGGACGTCGCGGGCTTCATCAAGGACAAAACCGACGAGATATCATCCCTGGTCAAGGATGGCCTGGCAATCACGGCCCTCTCCGGGGGCGTCGATTCCTCGGTGGTCACCGTGCTCGGCCACCAGGCGCTGGGCAACCGTCTACTGACCTATTTCATCGAAAACGGTCTGATGCGCCAGGACGAGGCCCGGAACGTGGCCGAAATTTTCGGGAAATTCGGCATCCCGGTCAAGATCGTGGACGCCCGCCAGGAGTTCTTCGAGGCCCTGAAGGGACTAACCGACCCGGAGGAGAAGCGGGAGGCGATCACCCAGACCTTCTACAAGAAGGTCTTCGGCAAATTGGTGGTGGAGAGCGGCGCCCGCCACCTGCTCCAGGGGACCATTCTCACCGACATCGACGAGACGGTCGCCGGCGTCAAGCGGCAGCACAACGTCTTCGAGCAGCTGGGCATCGATCCGCAGAAGGCCTTCGGCTACCGGATCATCGAGCCGCTCCGCCAAATCCGCAAGGACGGCGTGCGCAAGGTGGCCCAGACGCTGGGCCTGCCGGAGTCCATCTACAAGCGGATGCCCTTTCCGGGTCCGGCCCTGGCCGCCCGGATCATCGGCGAAGTGACACCGGAAAAGATTGAGCTGGTCCGGAAAGCAACGGTAATCACCGAGGCGGAGCTGGCCGGTACCGAAGCCTTCCAGTACCTGGCCATCCTGCACCAGGACCGGGTGACCGGCATGCGCGGCGGCCGGCGGGACTTCGGCCTTCAAATTGAGATCAGGTGCTGGAAGAGCCTCGACGCCCGGACGGCGGCGCCGGTCCGGCTTCCCTACGAGACCCTGGAACGGCTGGCCGGCCGCATCACCGGCGAGGTGCCGGGCGTGGTCAGCGTAACCTACAACATCGCCACCAAGCCGCCCTCAACCATGGAGGCGATCTAATCGCCAAAGAACGCGTTTCCCCGGAGAGGAAAAGAATGAAACGGATGATAATCAGGGCGGGGTTGCTGCTCCTGGCGGCAACCGCCTTGTTGCCCGGTTTCCCGCGCGCGCAGGAAGCCCCGCTGCTGCCCAGAAACGCCCGGTTGGCAATCGCCGGGGACTCCATCACCGAGCAGAAAATCTACAGCCGTTACATCGAAACCTATCTCCTGGCCTGCGCCGGCCGGCGCGACATAAGCGTTTTTCAGTTCGGCTGGAGCGGCGAAACCGCCCCCGAGTTCGCCGCTCGGATGGCCAACGATCTCGGCGCGTTTTTCAAGCCGACGGCCATGACCACCTGCTATGGAATGAACGACGGCCGTTACCGGCCTTACGAGGAAACGATCGGCAAGAATTATGAAGCCGGGATGCGCGCCATCATAAAAAAGGCTCGCGAGCTGGGCGTAACGACCGTGATCGTCGGGTCTCCCGGGGCGGTAGACACAAATTTCTTTCAAAAATCCGGCACCGGGGCGGCGGAATACAATGCCAACCTGAGGCAGCTCGGGAACCTTGCCCGTGAAATAGCCGCGGAATACAAGGCGTCCTTCGCGGATGTTCACGCGCCCCTGATCGAAGCCATGGCCCGGGCGAAGGCCGTCCTGGGAGAGAATTACGACGTTTGCGGCCGGGACGGGGTTCACCCGGGTTCAAACGGGCACCTGGTCATGGCCTACGCTTTCCTCAAGGCGCTGGGCTGCGACGGGAATATCGGCGAAATTTCCGTGAACAGGCAAGGCGGAACGGCAGTTTCGTCCGGACACCGGGTGCTGAGCTCAACCGGCGGCGAAATCAAGCTGGAAAGCGAACGCTACCCTTTCTGTTACGATCCGGACCCGCGCTCCTCGTCGAGCAACCGCAGCATTCTTCCCTTTCTCCCGTTCAACCAGGAGTTGAACCGGTTCATTCTAAAGGTGCCGGAGCTCGCCTCGGCCCGGGCCAGAGTTGCCTGGGGCAACGAAAGCAAGGAATTTACCGCCGGCCAGCTTGCCTCGGGAATCAACCTTGCCGCCGAATTTGACCGGACCCCTTTCGACGGGGCCTTTCAGAAAGTCCAGCAGTCAGTGGCCGTCCAACAGTATTTCCAGACCAGGGCCATCAGATCCCTGGTAACCAATCTGCGCGCTTTCGCGGATGACGAAATCAGCGGCGGGGCCGAATGGCAAAACGCGGTCAACGTGTTGATTCAGAAGCTGAAGGCAAGGGATGATCAGTTCCAGGCGGCGGTTCGCGCGGCGATAATTCCCGTCCAGCACACCATAGTAATCACACCGCTTCCCTGATCGCAATAAAAAACCGGCTGCCCGCGAGGCAGCCGCCCAGTGGTCTTATCCAACCGCCCTGACCGCGCCTCCCCTTGGGGAACGGTTCAGAAAAAACGTCCAGGGACAAAACGATTCCTGCTCTAATCAGACCAGGTCGCAGGCCTCGGGCGGCATCCAGTGGGCATCCCGGCCTTCCCACTTTACGTTGCAGCCGATGGGGTTGGTCTTCGGAACGCTGATCGGTTTCCCGGCCAGGAGTTCGGAGAGGGCTCGATCGAGGTCGTTGACGGTGCTCTTCGAGGTGTCGCGCGGACTGTCCACGCCGCGGCCGGTATAAACAAGCCGCCGTTCCCGGTCGAAAACATAAAAGTGGGGCGTCCGAAGCGCGCCGTAGGCCCGGGCCGTCTCCTGGGACCGGTCCCGCGCGTAGATCCAGGGGAAGCGGTTAACCCGCATACGCTCCACCATGTGGTCGAAATCATCGGTAGGATGGGTCTGCTCGCTGTTGGAATTGATACCGATAAAGGTGACGCCCCGCTCCCGGTATTTTTCGGCCGTGGCCCGGGTCACCTCGTCGGAGCCGGTCACGTAAGGGCAGTGGTTGCAGGTGAAGAAGACCACCAGCAGCGCGGACCCGTCGAAATCGGCCAGGGTGTATCTCCGGCCGTCGGTCGCCGGCAGGCTGAAGTCCGGCGCCCGTTCTCCTATCTCCAGCGTAAAGGCCATTCTCTCCTCCCCGGAAAACCTACGATAACCGCGCAGTTTCTTCCCACTGCAAAGACGGCAAACCACTCAAAAAAAAGGCCCGGAAACTGTTTCCGGGCCTTCTTCAAGATCATGGCCATCGCCATCGGAAAACAACAAGAGCCGGGTTCATTTCCGGGCTTTTTTTAAGGCCATGACGATCCCGATCAGGATGTTGTTAAGTTTGAACGGCTTGGCCAGGTAAACGTCGGCGCCCTGCATGTATCCCTGGTAAACATCCTTGTCCGAAGCGTCGACGGTGAGCATGATCACCGGCAGGTTCCGGGTGGAAGGATCCTGCCTGACCTTCTCGAGCACCTTGAGGCCGTTCAGCTTCGGCATCTTCTTGTCGAGTATCAAAAGATCGGGTTTTTCATCCTTAAGCTTCTGGAGGGCATCCTCGCCGTCAACGGCGCTGATCACCTGGTGTCCTTCCGCCTCAAGCATTTTCTTGAGCAGGACCCGGATATCCTCCTCGTCGTCGGCCGTCAGAATTTTCAGCTTGCCAACCGACGCAATGTTTACGGGTTCCTCAACCTCCTCGGCCTTCCGCCTGAATAATCGCATGTCATCCTCCCCACTATCGGCGTTAATAATAATTTCCCGTTTAATGTTATCCTAACATGCAAACTTAAAGACGTCAACCTGCCCCGGAACGCCTTGCCCGGAGAAAAAACGCCGGTAAGAGAACGAGGCGGCCATTACGGAGAGAAAGGCACTTTCGGATCGAACGGGTCGGTCAGGAACGGTCGGGGGATGGAAAGCGCTTCGAATCCACCTCTTTTGTCAGGGAGCTTAGCCTCCCTTTTCGACTCGCCCGGGATTATTCGACTTCAGGTTATGCGCTTACCGAATCAAACAGGAACTTGCGGTGAGCGAGCGAAACGAGTCGAGTATTAGCCGGCGGTGAGCGAACGAAGCGAGTCGAACTGCTGGGAGAGGTGGATTCGAACCACCATAGGCAGATCCAGAGTCTGCAGTCCTACCATTAGACGATCTCCCAATAAATCAGACCCAATATTTTACCACATCCGCACCAAAATCAGCGCGCTTCGCTTACGAACCGGGCGATCAGGTCGCCGACCTCAGCGGTGCCCAGGCCCATCTTGCCGGCCTCCAAACTCTTAACATGCCCCTCACCGGTCGCCTTCCAGATGGCCGCGTCGATGGCCTTGGCGGCTTCGGTCTCGCCCAGGCTGTCCAGCATCATGGCTCCAGAGGCGATGGTCGCCAGCGGGCAGATGACATTCTTGCCGGTGTACTTGGGGGCCGAGCCGTGGATGGGTTCAAACATCGAGACGCCCTTGGGGTTGATGTTGCCGCCGGCGGCGATGCCCAGGCCGCCCTGGGTCACGGCGGCCAGATCGGTGATGATATCGCCGAACATGTTGTTGGTCACGATGACGTCGAACCACTCCGGGTTCTTGACCATCCACATGGTGGTGGCGTCAACAAAGGCATAATCGCGGCTGATCTCCGGGTACTCCCGGCCCACCTCCTCGAAGGTGCGCCGCCAGAGGTCGCCGGCGTAGGTAAGCACGTTGGCCTTGTCGCAGCAGGTCAGCTTCTTGCGCTGGTTGCGGCGCTGGCAGAGGCGATAGGCATACCGGATGCAGCGTTCGACTCCCTTGCGGGTGTTGATGTCCTGCTGGACGGCGATCTCCTCGGCGGTGCCCTTCTTGAAGCTGCCGCCGATGCCGCAGTAGGCACCCTCGGTATTCTCGCGCACCACCACGTAGTCGATCTGCTCCGGACCCTTGTCCTTGAGCGGAGTCCAGACGCCCGGGTAGAGCTTGACCGGACGCAGGTTGATGTACTGGTCCAGAGCGAACCGCAGCTTGAGCAGCAGGCCGTGCTCCAGGATGCCCGGCTTGACATCGGGATGGCCGACCGCGCCCAGGAAGATGGCATCCAGGCCGCGGAACTCCCCGATGGCGCTGTCGGGCAAGATTTCGCCGGTTTTCAGGTAGCGTTCGCCGCCGAAATCGTAGTGGACCAGGTCAAATTTCATGGCGTACCTGGAACGGGCCGCCTCCAGAACTTTCAAGCCTTCCCGGATGATCTCCGGACCGACCCCGTCGCCGGGGATGACACCAATGCGGTAGGTCTTCACAGCGTCTTTGCCCATGGGAGCAGGCCTCCTTTTTCGATGATCTGGGTCAGGAATTCCGGAAATTCGGCGATGGTGTACTGTTCGCCGGTAGTCTGGTTATCGATCCGGCCGGCACTCAGGTCGACCTCGATGTCGTCACCCGCTTCGATGGCCGAGGCCGCCTCCGGGCTCTCGATAATCGGCAGGCCGGTATTGATGGCGTTCCGGAAGAAGATCCGGGCGAAGGAGCGGGCGATGACCAGGGCCACCCCGGCCCCCTTCAAAGCCAGAACCGCGTGCTCACGGCTGGAGCCGCAGCCGAAGTTTTCACCGGCCACGATGATGTCACCGGGCCGGACCTTGGTCGGAAACTCGGGATCGGCATCCTCCATGCAGTGGCGGCCAAGTTCCTCGGCCGAGTAGGCGGTCATGTACCGGGCCGGGATGATCAGGTCGGTGTTGATGTTGTCGCCGAACTTCCAGCAATTCCCCTTTATCTTCATCAGACCACCTCGGAAGGATGGGTTATGCGCCCGGTGACGGCGCTGGCGGCGGCCACCGCCGGTGAAGAAAGGTAAAGCCGGCTCTTGGGATGGCCCATCCGGCCTACGAAGTTCCGGTTGGTGGTTGAAAGACCCACCTCCCCCTCGGCCAGGACGCCGGTGTGGCCGCCCAGGCAGGGACCGCAGGTGGGCGTGGTAACCACCGCGCCCGATTCGACGAAGGTATCCAGGTAGCCGGCGGCCATGGCCTGCCGGAAGACGTCCTGGGTGGCCGGGATCACGATCAGCCGGGTGCCGGAAGAAACCTTGCGTCCCTTGATTACCGAGGCGGCCGTCTTCAGGTCCGAGAGGCGGCCGTTAGTGCAGGAACCGATCACCACCTGGTCCAGCTTGACCTCCTTCAGCTCGGAGACCGGGTGTCCGTTGGAGGGAAGGTCCGGGGCGGCCACGTAGGGTTCGAGTTTCGAGACGTCCAGTTTCATTTCCCGGCTGTAAACGGCCTTTTTACCCGGGTCCAGCGCGAAACCCGGATGGCGGTTGACCCAGTCGGGATTGACCTGGTAAAGGTATTCCATCGTCACGTTATCCGGCGGTATGATGCCATTCTTGGCCCCGGCCTCGATGGCCATGTTGCAGATGGTGAACCGGTCGTCCATCGAAAGCTGGGCAAGCGTCTCCCCGGCAAACTCGAGGGTCTGGTAGCGGGCCCCGTCGACGCCAAGCCTGGAGATGAGGTAAAGGACGATGTCCTTGCCTCCCACCCAGGACTGCAGGCGGCCGGACAGGAGAACCCGGATGCTCTCCGGCACCCGGAACCAGGCCTTGCCGGTCAGCAGGAAGAAGGCGAAATCGGTGCTGCCGACGCCGGTGGCGAAAGCCCCCAGCGCACCGTGGGTACAGGTATGGCTGTCGGCCCCGATGACCACCATGCCGGGAGTGATCAGGCCCGCATCGGGAAGCAGGACATGCTCGACTCCCACCCGGCCGATCTCGTAAAAACGCTCGATACCCTGCTCATGGGCGAAGTTGCGCATCAGCTTGACCAGTTCGGCGCTCTCGATGTCCTTGCAGGGCGTGAAGTGATCCGGAACCAGGGCCACCCGACCGGGATCGAAGACCTGGCTGCCGTACTTCCGGAATTCCTTAATGGCCGGCGGGGCGGTCAGATCGTTGGCAAAGCCGAGATCGACATCGACCAGGATGAACTGCCCGGGACGAAGGCGTTCCTGGCCGCTCCGGGCGGACAGAATCTGTTCCGATAGTGTCATTTTTTCTCTCTGGATGTTTTCGCGAGAACCTGCGAACGCAGGAAACGGGTCAAAGGGAGGGGGTTTCCGTCTCTTCCCCGGCCGACCCGGCCTGGTGCTGAAAGTAGCGGTTGACCGCGTTCAGATAGGCCTTGACGCTTGCCTCGACGATATCGGTGCTCACGCCCCGGCCCGGGATCTCCCGGCCCTCAACGTTGATCAGCAGGGTCACCTCTCCCAGCGCATCCCGGCCGCCGGTCACGGCGTTGATCCGGTAGTTGCTGAGCCGGGCCTTCAGGCCGGTGATCTGGTCGATCGCCTTGCAGGCGGCATCCACCGGACCGTCCCCGTTGGAGATGGCCTGACTGGTTTCGCCTCCCTTCTTGAGCCGAACCGTAGCCATCGGGATGGTGTTGGTCCCGGCCACGGTCGAAAGATATTCCAGCGTGTAGGTCTCGCTCAGGGGCGCAATTGTCTCCTCCATCAGAGCCATCAGATCGGCGTCGGTAACCTCTTTCTTCTTGTCGGCCAGGTCCTTGAATCGTTCGAATATCCGGACCAGTTCATCCTCCCTGAACCGGTAGCCCAGCTTGACGAGCCGGGCGTTCAGGGCGTGGCGGCCCGAGTGCTTACCGAGCACCAGTTCGCTCTCCGGGACCCCGATCAGGGACGGCTCGATAATCTCGTAGGTGCGCCGGTCCTTGAGGATGCCATCCTGGTGGATGCCGGCCTCGTGCTTGAAGGCGTTGGCACCCACCACCGCCTTGTTGCGCTGGACGACCAGGCCGGTCTGGATGCTTACCAGGCGGCTGGCCCGGTAGAGTTCCGAAAGCTTGATGTTGGTCCGGCACTTCCAGTAATCGCGTCGGATGTGCAGGGTGACGGCGATCTCCTCGAGCGAGGCGTTGCCCGCCCGTTCACCGATGCCGTTGACGGTCGCCTCGACCTGGTCGGCTCCGGCGGCGATGGCCGCCAAGCTGTTGGCCACCGAGAGGCCGAGATCGTTGTGGCAGTGGACGCTGATCGCAATCTCCCGGCCGAGGCGCTGGCGCAGAAAGGCAATCAGGGCACCGAATTCCTCCGGCACGGCGTAACCGACGGTGTCGGGAATGTTAAGGGTCCGGGCGCCGGCGGCGGCCACCGCCTGGGCTACTTCCAGCAGAAATTCCGGCTCGGTCCGCGAGGCGTCCTCGGGTGAAAACTCGATGTTGTCGAGCGTCTGCCTGGCCTGTTTCACCGCGTTGACCGCCAGGCGCACGATCTCCGATTTCGCCTTGCCCAGCTTGTAGCGGCGGTGTATCTCGGAGGTGGCCAGGAAAAGATGCAGGCGCGGTTTTCTGGCCGATTCCAGGGCCCGCAGGGCGGCCTCGATGTCCTTGGGCAGCGCCCGGGCCAAGGCGGCCACCTCACACTTCTTCACCAGCCGGGCCACCGCCTGAACGGAATTAAAATCCCCCGGAGAGGAGATTGGAAAACCGGCCTCGATGATATCAACGCCGAGCTTTTCCAGCTGGCGGGCCACCAGCAGCTTGGCCTCCGGGGTCAGGCTGGCACCCGGAGACTGCTCCCCATCCCTCAGGGTAGTATCAAAAATTTTTATTGTTCGTACCATAAGAATAATTGTAACATAGAAAACCGGCTTCTTCAACAACGGCGGGGCGGGCCGGCGTGATGATTAAAGGCCGGTTTTTCAGCGGTCACTCCCGCGGGCATGACGTTTTTTTTGACTTTCGCGGCAGGCGGGATCGCACCGCGCCAACGAATCAATCCGCCGGTTGGACGTGGTCATTGAGCGGACGGGCGGCTTTTTGTGGTAAAATTTATGGCGTGAAAAAAGGCCTCAAAGAACCGGAGCTCATCAAGAAGATCGGCGAATTTGCCGCTTCGGCCGGTTGGGACGCCTACCTGGTGGGCGGTTACCTGCGCGACCGGATCCTGCGCCGTGCCTGCCACGACCTGGACCTGGTGGTCATCGGTGACGCCACCCGCTTCGCCCGGGACCTCGCCCGCCGGCTGGAAGTGGCGCCGCCAATGGTTTACGGCCGTTTCGGAACCGCCATGCTGCGGGTTGGACACATAACCCTGGAGCTGGCCTCCGCCCGACGCGAAAGCTACCAGCCCGATTCCAGGAAACCCCGCGTGGAACCGGCCAATCTGGCCGAGGACCTCCGGCGCCGCGATTTTACCATCAACGCCCTGGCCCAATCACTTTCAGACGGCCGCCTGGTGGATCTCTTCCAGGGCCGCCAGGACATCAGAAACCGGGTCATCCGGACCCCGGTTGAAGCCGACAAGACCTTCTTCGACGACCCGCTGCGGATGCTCCGGGCGGTCCGTTTTGCCGCCCGCCTCAACTTCCGCATTGACCCGGAGACGGCCGCCGCCATTCGCCGCAATGTCGACCGGCTCAAGATCGTCAGCCGGGAGCGAATCGCCGAGGAATTTCTCAAAATAATGGCAAGCCCGGCGCCGGCCCAGGCTATTCTGCTCATGAACGACCTTAGGCTGCTGCCCCTGGTCCTGCCGGAGATCGAGAACCTCAAAAACGTGGTGGCCGCCGATGACCGGGAGTGCAAGAACGTCTTCCGCCACACCCTGATCGTGCTGGACCGGGTAAGCCGGAAGACCCGGGACCTCCCGACCCGGCTGGGGGCGCTGTTTCACGATATCGGCAAACCGGCCACCCAGCGTTACGTACCCGGCGAGGGCTGGACCTTTCATGATCACCCGCTGGTCGGCAGCCGAATCTTCCAGGAGATCGCCCGGCGCTTCAACCTGGGCGCCCCGGTCCGAAACAAGGTCTCCCGGCTGATCGAATTCCACCTGCGCCCCCATTACCTGGCCGGAGCGGGCGTGGAGGAGGATGGGGCCACCGGGCGGGCCATCAATCACCTGGTCAATGACTCCGGACCCTACCTGGCCTCGCTCTTCATCCTGGCCAAGGCCGATCTGACCAGCCGCAACGAGAACAAGGTCCGGCGCGGCCTGGCCGAAATCGAGGCGCTGGAAGAGAAGATCCGGATCTGGAAACGACAGCAGCGACGGGCTACTTTCCGGCTGGCCATCGACGGCAATGACATCATGTCCCTGCTCGCCTTGAAACCCGGACCGGAAGTGGGGAAGATCAAGACGGAACTGGAGCAGGCGGTGCTGGAGGGAAAGCTGCCCAACCAGAAAAGGGCTTTGAAAAAATCGCTGAAAAGCGGTTATAATTCTTTAAAAATAACCATAAGACAAAAGGAAGGCCTTTAAAAATGAACAAGAAGCTTGACAGGAAACGGGTCACGGCCGTCATAATCGGACTGGTGGTTCTTGTCGCGGCGATAATAACGGCAATCACAATCCGGAGCACTTCCAAACGCGCCGACTGGAGCCGTCTGCTTCCGGAGGAGACGGTCCGGCAGGCATTCGACTACGGGAGGGGTCACCGCCAGGACCTGATGGTTGACTTCCAGGCACCTTGGACGGTCCTGCTCGGTTACGACCGGGACAAGGGACGGGCGGTCATCTATACTCCGGCCCACTGCCTGGCCCAGATGGTTCGCAACCTGGACCCGGGAGAACCGGCCACTGATACCGCCTCGGTCTGCGACCTGGCCGGCGGATACATCAACAGCGTGTGGTTCGGGGTGGAACTTTATGGCGAGGATACCGGGTTCGACTCCCAGTTCAAAGCCTCGGTCCTGGTCGATACCCAGGTGGTGGAACCCATCAAAACCGTCTACCGGGGATCAGAATCCGCGCGGGAATACACGGTCATCAGCCGTCACGATTATCATTTCCCGGTTTCCATCCTGGACGGCCGGAAGAGAATCATCCTGCGCATCAACCGGGCCGAGGGACAGCAACCGATCGATTTCCCGTTTGACCTGGATAGAATCCCCTGAACGCGGCCGCCGGATTCAGCTCTTCTTAAGGATTTCGCGCGGCTTGCCTTCACGGTAGGGCCCGACGATTCCCTGTTTCTCCATCTCCTCGATGAGCCGAGCCGAACGGTTGAACCCGATCTTAAGGCGCCGCTGGATCAGGGAAATCGAAGCCAGCTGGTGGGTAAGGACTATCTTCACCGCTTCATTAAACAGGGGATCATCCGCCTCGCCGCCGCCGAATTCCGAAGCCGCCTCGGCTCCTTCCTGGATGTAACTCAGATCGTAGGTGGGCCCCCTCCCCTGCCGCTTCCAGAACTCGCAGACCCGTTCCATCTCCTGGTCGCTCAGGTAACAACCCTGGGAACGGATCGGATGAAGGGCCCCGGGCGCCAGGTAGAGCATGTCGCCCCGGCCGAGCAGCTTCTCGGCGCCATTGGCATCCAGGATGGTCCGGCTGTCGACCTTGGAGGAGACCTGGAAGGCAATCCGGGCCGGCAGGTTGGCCTTAATGACCCCGGTGATTACGTTGACCGAAGGACGCTGGGTGGCGATAATCAGGTGGATGCCGGCCGCCCGGGCCAGCTGGGAGAGGCGCATGATATTGCTCTCCACGTCGTTGCGGGCAACGGTGATCAGATCGGCCAGCTCGTCGATCACGATCACGATGTAGGGAATGCGTTCCACGTCGCGGCTGTTATAGACATCTATGCTGCGGACGTTGTTCTGGGAGAAGAGCCGGTAGCGGCGTTCCATCTCCCCGACCATCCACTTCAGGGCGTCGATGGCGCTGCGCGCCTCGGTAACCACCGGCAGCAGCAGGTGAGGCAGCTCGTTATAGACGCTCATTTCGACCATCTTGGGGTCAATGAGCACCAGCTGGACCTCCTCGGGCGTGGCCCGGTACAGAAAAGAGATCAGCAGGCTGTTCAGGCAGACGGTCTTGCCGCTGCCGGTGGCCCCGGCAATCAGGATGTGAGGCATGTTGCGCAGATCGGCGATCAGCGGCCGGCCGAGGGTGTCCTTACCCAGGGCCAAGGCGATCTTGGAACGATGCTGGCCGAACTCCGGGGCGCCGACTATCTCCGAAAGGTAGACGGTCGAGGTCGTGGGATTGGGAACTTCCACGCCAACGGTCGACTTGCCGGGCAACGGGGCGACCACCCGCACGCTGGTGGCCCGCAGGGCCATGGCCAGGTTGTCCTGGAGGCTGACGATGCGCTGTGGCATCACCCCGGGTGAAAGTTCCAGCTCGAACATGGTTACGGTGGGGCCGACATTGGCCTCAACCGCCTTGACCAGAATTCCAAAATCGGCAATGGTATCCTCGATGACCGACTTGTAGCGGTCGAGGTCGAACTCGGGCCGGGAGTCCTCCTTGGCCGGGATCAGCAGATCCAGCGGCGGCAGGTGGTAATTGCCGTCGGCCGGCCCGGAGGGCACCGGGGGCAGTACCGGTACCGGGGCCCCGGCACCGGAGGCAGGGGCGGCCGTTTCCTTTTCGGGCTTTTCCAGCGTGGTGGCCGGTACGAAGACCGGTTCCGCATTGGCTGGAACGGGAGCGGCCCGTTTGCGGGCCGCCGGCCGGTTTTCGGGGACCGAAAGCGGGCGCAGGGAAAGCGAAAGGGCATAGAAGATCAGCAGCAGGAGGAGTGCCGAGTAAATCAGGGCCGCTCCGATCGAACCCAGCCAGCTGGAACCCCAGCGGAAAAGAAGACAACCGGCCACCCCTCCGGGCGCCACCAGGGTGAGGAATCCTTCCCGCCCGGTGACCGCGGCGGAAAAACGATCCTGGAAGGCGAGCGCGACCAGGCCGCTCAAAAGGACCAGGGCCAGCAGGGCGAAAAAGAGCCGGCCCGGCGCCAGCGGTTCCTCCCGGGCGTAAGACTGGTAGGCGTAAAAAACAAAAAGAAAGGGGGCCAGAAAAGCGGGCCAGCCCAGAAAGTTTACCAGCAGCCCGGCCAGGAAGGCACCGGCCAGTCCAGCCAGGTTGACCGGCGGCCGGTTAAGCGGAAAGTTGTTGAAGATCGGCAGGGTCGGGTCAAAGGGAGAGAACGAGAAGAGCGCAATTATAAAAAACAGGCCAAGAGTGGCGTAGCCGACGATCGCGATCTCCCGGCCGATGGCTTCACGAGTCTCCTTCATCTGGCTTCCTTTTACCCTCCGGCCCCGGGAATGACGTAACTTGCGGGGCCACTCCAATTATACTATAATTAAAAGATATCAACAAAAAAACACCCGTCCACGCGGGAAAGGGCGCCAGTCGAGGCGTCCGTCCCGAAAACCTGACCCGAAGATGAAACGAAGAAACCTGCGTGTGGCCGGCCTGATTCACCGTCTCCTGGCCGAGGCGCTCCAGAAAGAACTTACCGAGACGACCGCCTGGAAGATCAACATCACCAAGGTTGACCTTTCGCCCGATCTGCGCCATGCCCGGGTCTTCTTCCTGGCGATAACCGGGCCGGAAGACCGGCTGGAATGCGAGCAGATGCTCAAGGCCAACACCCCGGTCCTAAAAAAAGCCATGGCCCGGAATCTAAGGGTACGTTTCCAGCCCGAAATCAGCTTTGTCTGGGACGAGGCGCTCCAGGCGACCGAACGGGTTGACGAAATCCTGGACAGGTTGAGCCGCGAACGCCGGGCCACCGAAGTCCCGGCATCCGAAACCGAAGATAAGCGAACCGATGACTGATATCGTGGAAGCCCTCCGGACCGCCCTTGAGGAGATCGCCGCCGAACTGCATCGGGAGGGGGAACTCGAAAGACCGCTGCCGGTGGGAGAGAATGATTTTGTCATTCCCCGCGAAAGACAGCGGGGAGACCTGGCCACCCCGGTCCTGCTCAAGGCACCGAGCCGCCGGCCGCGGCCGGAGCTGGCGGTGCTCTTCGGAGAACGGCTGCGCGCCCGGGCACTCCCCTTCCTCCAATCCATCTCGGTGGCTGGCGGCGGTTACCTGAACTTCCTGCTCACCCCCTCGGCGCTGGCCGACAACCTGCGCCAGTGCCTCAACAACCCCGACCAGCTGGTACCTCCGGCCGAAACCCGGCTCAAGGTTCGGGTGGAGTTTGTGAGTGCCAACCCGACCGGGCCGCTCACCATCGCCCATGGACGCCAGGCCGCCTTTGGCGAAGCCCTGGCCCGCATTCTGTCCGCCTGCGGCCACGAGGTAAAGCGCGAATACTACCTGAACGACGAAGGGCGGCAGATCGACCTGCTCGGCGAATCACTGCGGGTGCGCGTCCTGAACCTGCTGGGAGATGCCCGGCCCCTGCCGGAAGACGGTTACCAGGGTGAATACCTGGTTGACCTGGCCCGCGGCCTGGTGGCCGAACGCGGGGAAAGTCTGAAATTGGAAACGGGCGAATTCTTCCGTGACCGGGCCAGTTCGGAAATACTGCAGGAAATCCGTTCCGACCTGGCCTCGTTCGGCGTGATCTTCGACTCCTACCGGAGCCAGAAGGAAATCACCGCGCGCGGGGAGGTCGGGGAGACGCTGGAACGCCTTAAAAAAGCGGGGCTCGTCTATGAATCTGAGGGGGCACTCTTTCTGAAGACGATGCCCTATGGAGACGACAAGGACCGGGTCCTGGTCAAGTCCGACGGCAGCTACACCTACCTGGCCCCCGACCTCGCCTATCACCGGCTCAAGTACGCCGAGGGCGACCAACTGATGGTCAACCTCTGGGGGCCCGATCATTTCGGATACATAACCCGACTCCAGGCGGGCCTGGCCGGCCTGGGCTGCGACCCGCAGAAGCTGAAGATCATCATCGTCCAGCTGACGACCCTTTACCGGGACGGCGAAAAGGTCAAGATGTCCACCCGGCAGGGGGAATTCCTGCCCCTCTCCCTGCTGACCAGGGAACTGGGAGCGGACGTGACCAAATTCTTCTTTCTCTCGCGTAAGGCCAGCAGCCATCTGGATTTCGACCTGGAACAGGCCAAGAAAAATTCGGCCGAGAACCCGGTCTTTTACCTCCAGTACGCCAGCGCCCGGATTGCCTCCCTCTTTCGCCACCAGGAGGAGAAGATGCCCGGGGCCGACCTTTCGGAAACCGGCGACCTCCTCGAACGCCTCGGGGAACCGGAAGAACGGGAACTGATGCTGCGCCTGGGTCAGTACGGATCGGCGGTCGCCATGGCGGGGCGAAACCTGGAACCGCAATTGCTCCTCGCTTACCTCATGAACCTGGTCAAGATCTTTCACCAGTACTATCAGCGCTGCCAGATAATAGGAATCGATCCGGATTTAAGCCGGGCCCGCCTCCTGCTGGTCCGGGGACTGGAAAAAGTCCTGAAACAGGGGCTGCACCTCTTAAACATCAGGGCTCCGGAACGCATGTAACCTTGACAGGAAGCCGGTTTTTTTCCTACAATATGACCGGAGTCCAAAACAATGATCGCCCGGAAACAATTCTTAAAACTCCTGGAAAACATCGGCTTCCTTAACAAGGCCCAGATTGACCGGGCCATCAAGGAACATTCGATGGGTTCCCGTTCCATAAGGTCGGTCCTGCTGGACCTTAAGTACCTTGGCGGCGAGGAGTCGAGCGCGGCCCTGATGCCTCAATTGGGGCTGGTGCCCACCCCGATCAACATCACCAACCTGCCGGCTTCGCTGGTCGAGAAGGTGCCCTCGAATTTCGCCCGCGAACACCGGGTCGTCCCGCTCCGAATGGACGGTACCACCCTGATCCTGGCCACCGACGAACCGCTCAACATCCTCGTCGAGGAAAACCTGGCCGACAATCTCAACGTCAAGGATGTCCGGCTGGAAATCACCACCACCGAAAGCCTGAACAATTCGCTCCTCAACGCTTACAGTTTGACCAACGAGGACCTTCGCCCCCTCCTGGAAAAGGTGGACAAGGGTTACACCGGCGAACTGGACATGGATAACCCGGCCCTGACGGTCAAGTCAGGGGTCGACGGCGAAACCGAAGAAGCCCTGCAGGCGCCGGTGATTCGGCTGGCCAACGCGGTCATCGTCGATGCCCTGCGCCGCCGGGCCAGCGATATCCACGTGGAACCGATGGAGGACCGTTTCCGCATACGCTACCGCATCGACGGAGTCCTCCACGAAAACATCAATCCGCCGCGCAACCTGCAGAACCCGCTGCTGGCCCGTTTCAAGATCATGGCCGGCATGGACCTGGCCGAAAAACGGCTGCCCCAGGACGGCCGGATCATGATCAATGCCGCCGGACGGCCGATCGATCTGCGCGTCAGCTCGCTGCCCGGCATCTACGGGGAAAGCCTGGTCATGCGTATCCTGGACAAGACCTCGATGCTGCTCTCCATGGACCAGCTGGGCTTTCTGGAAGACGATCAGCAGAAGTGGGCGGAACTGCTCAAGTACTCGGGCGGCATCGTACTGGTAACCGGGCCCACCGGCAGCGGTAAGACCACCACGCTCTACACCTCTCTCTCCGCGCTCAACACAACCGACGTGAAGATCATGACCGTCGAGGAGCCGGTCGAGTACCAGATTGAAGGAATCAACCAGACTCCGGTCCGTACCGACATCGGCCTGACTTTCGGTCGTATCCTCCGGAGTTTCCTGCGCCAGGCGCCGGACATCATCCTGGTGGGTGAAATCCGCGACTTCGAAACCGCTGATATCGCCCTCCGGGCCGCGCTCACCGGCCACCTGGTCTTCTCAACGCTCCACACCAACGATGCCACCGGCTCGCCCACGCGTCTGGTTGACCTGGGCGCGGCTCCGTTTTTGGTCGCCTCTTCCCTTCAGGGCGTGCTGGCCCAACGCCTGGTGCGAACCCTCTGCAAGCACTGCAAGATACCCGACCAGCCTACCGACGAAGAACGCATCCTGCTGAACATCAAGGAGAATGAGGAAGTTACCCTCTGTCGACCGGGCGGCTGTGACCAGTGTAACAACACCGGTTTTCGTGGCCGGATGGGAATCATGGAGATCTTCACCATGGATGACACCCTGCGCCAGATGGTCCTGCACAAGGAAACCAGCAGTGATATCCGCCGGGTCGCCCGCGAACACGGAATGCGCACCATGGGTGAAGACGGGCTGCTCAAAGTAAAACGAGGCTTGACCACCTATGAAGAAGTCATCAACGCCACCGTGCTGGATTAACAAAGGAATTCAAAATGGCTGTGCCCCTAGATGAACTGCTGGAAAAAATCGTCAAGGAGGATGCTTCCGACCTTCACCTGCACGCGCATCGGCCACCAACCATGCGCTTGAACGGAGCCCTCCTGGACCTGAACAAAGAATCGCTGCTCCCCGAGGATACCGTTGGTTACATGAAGGCCATCACCTCGCACGAACACCAGGAGGAGTTAGCCAAGATCGGCAGCACTGATTTTGGCTTTGCCTTCAAAGATCTGGCCCGGTTTCGTGTGGCGGTTTACCGCCAGAAGGGCGAAATCGCTCTGACGCTACGGCTTATCCCTTACAAATTCCTGACCTTTCAGCAGCTCGGCCTGGGTCAGCTGGTAGTCGACCTGCTTGATCGGCCGCGCGGCTTGGTCATGGTCACCGGTCCGACCGGATCCGGTAAAACCACCACCCTGGCCAGCATGATTAATTATATCAACGAAAACCACGACCGGCACATCATCACGATTGAAGACCCGATTGAATACTATCACCAGCATAAAAAATCGATCATCAGCCAGCGCGAGCTGGGGGTTGACCTGCCTGATTTCGCCGAGGGGCTGCGCCGCGGCCTGCGCCAGGACCCGGACGTCTTCCTGGTCGGTGAAATGCGCGACCCGGAAACCATCCGGGCGGCAATCACCGCAGCCGAAACCGGCCACCTGGTCTTCGCCACCCTGCACACCACCGGCGCCTCCCGGACCGTAGACCGGATCACCGAATCCTTCCCGATCGAGGAACAGGAACAGATCCGCGTTATGCTTTCGGTTTCGATTCTGGCAATCATCTCCCAGCAGTTGTTACCCCGATCCGACGTCAAGGGTCGAGTGGCCGCCTACGAAATCATGGTCGCCACCCCGGCCATCGCCAACCTGGTCCGAGAGAAAAAAACCTACCGGATCATCTCGGAGATTCAAACCGGAATGAAACAGGGCATGAAGACCATGGACCAATCTTTACTTGAACTGTACGGCGCGGGTAAAATAGATCGTGCCACCGCTCTGGACGCCTCCTTCGACCGCGAACAGCTGGACAAAAGCCTGAAGATGGTGGATATCGACAGGCAGCAGGCCAAGGCCTGAAACGGATCGGATTTCCATGGCAAAAAAACTGCTGGGACAGGTCCTCAGGGAAAACAATCTGGTCACCGAGGAGCAGCTGCGGGCCGCCCTTGAGGAGCAGCAGCGTACCGGAAAGTTCCTCGGCCGGACCCTGGTTGACCTTCATTTCATCGACGAAAAGGCACTCCGGCGGGTGCTGTCCATCCAGAGCGGCACCGAGTTCATCGACCTGAACGAAACCCAGGTCATGCCCGAGGTGATCGCCAAAATTCCCGCCGCGGTCGCCAAAACCTACCAGATTCTTCCGATCCGGTTCGAGGAAGACACCATCGTGGTGGCCGTCAGCGATGTTCTCAACGAATTTGTCCAGGAGAACCTGCGGTTCATAGTCGGCCAGAAAGTCCGGACGGTGCTGGCCGATCCCAAGGACCTGGATACCGCCCTGGAAAAGTATTACGGGAAGGAGGCGATGTCCATCATGGACATCATCGACTTCTTCTCCGAACAGCAGAGCGGCGAGGAGGGAGGCACCTCGGGCGCTCCCGGAACGGCGGCGGCCGCCGGCGAGGTCAGCGACGTCACCACCATGGAGGAGCTGGCCAATCAGCCTCCGGTGACCAACCTCTTCAACCTCATTCTGCTCCAGGTGGCCAAGGACAACGCCAGCGACCTCCACCTGGAACCGTTCGAAAACGACTTCCGGGTCCGCTACCGGGTGGACGGCAAGCTCTACGACCTGGTGCACCCGCCGCGCGACCTGGCCTTCGGCCTCTTCTGCCGCTTTAAAATCATGTCGGGCATGGACATCGCCGAACGACGCGTCCCCCAGGACGGCCGTCTGGAATTCCGGGTCGGCGGCAAGGATATCGACCTGCGCGTTTCGACCGTCCCGACCGTCTTCGGCGAATGCCTGGCGGTGCGCGTGCTCGACCGGTCCCGCATGGACTTCCGGATCGACAACATCGGACTTTCCTTCGAGGAGCAGGAAAAACTCTCCCAGTTGATTCGTACCCCCCAGGGCATCATCCTGGCGACCGGCCCGACCGGCTCCGGCAAAACCACCACCCTGTACGCGTCGCTCAAGGAGATCAATTCTCCCGACATCAAACTGATCACCACCGAGGACCCGGTGGAGTATCTGCTGCCCGGCGCGGTCCAGGTGGCCATCCGGGAAAAGATCGGACTCACCTTCGCCTCCTGTCTGCGTTCCATCCTGCGCCAGGACCCGGATGTCATCTTCGTCGGAGAAATCCGCGACCTGGACACCGCCCAGATTTCAATCCAGGCCAGTTTGACCGGCCACCTGGTGGTCTCCACCCTGCATACCAACGACGCTCCCAGCGCGATAACCCGCATGATCGACATGAACGTCGAACCCTTCCTGCTGGCCTCCACCATCATCGGCGTGGTAGGACAGCGCCTGGTGCGCACGCTCTGCCCTCACTGCAAGGAAGAGTACACGCCCAGCGAGGTGGAACTGGCCAAGGTGGGCATTACGCCCGACCAGCTGGAGGGAAAAGTCCTCTATAAGGCCCGGGGCTGCGGGCGCTGCAAGGCCGGCTACCGCGGCCGGGTCGCCATCTTCGAGATCTTGACGCCGGACGAAGAATTCTGGTCGATGGTACTGGCCCGCAAGACGGTCGGCGAACTGCGCCGGCACGCCATCAAGCACGGCATGAGGACAATGGTCACCGCCGGCAAGGATAAGATCCTTGAAGGAGTGACCGCGATCGATGAAGTGGCCAAGGAGATTCACGGTTACACTTGATACAAACCATGGGAACCTACAAGTACAACGCGGTTGACCCGAACGGCCGCAACGTGGTCGGAACCATTGATGCCGAAGGGGTCCAGGGGGCTATTTCCCTCTTGAAGGAACGCGGCCTTTTCATCTCCGAAATCAGTGAAAACCGGAGCGCCGCCCGCCCCGCCCGGGGCCGGGGAAAGGGCACCCAGAACGCTCCGGCCGGCCAGGAAACCACCGTCACGGTCAAGAAAAAAGGAAAAGGCCTCAACTTCGGCGCCCCGGTCATCAAGACCAAATCACTGGCCATTGTCACCCGCCAGCTGTCCACCCTGCTGGCCGCCGGCCTGCCGCTCCTGAGGGCGCTGCGGACCATCCGTGACCAGCAGCGGGGAGGGCCGGGCATCGTTCTCAACGACCTGGCCGCCGAAGTGGAACAGGGTTCCCTCCTTTCGCAGGCGATGGCCAAACACCCGAAGAGCTTTCCCCGCATCTACGTGGCCATGGTCCGGGCCGGCGAGACCAGCGGCGCCCTGGACACCGTCCTGAACCGGCTGGCCTCCTTCGCCGAAAGCGACCTCAAGCTGCGCGGCCGAATCAAGGCGGCCATGGCCTACCCGTCGGTAATCCTGGTGGTGGCCATCGGTATTGTGGCCTTCATCATGTTGAAGATCGTGCCGGTCTTCGTGGCCATGTTCGCGGATTTTGAAGCCGGCGACCTGCCGGCCATGACCCGGGCCCTGATCTTTCTCAGCACCTTTCTGACCAACCGAGCCTGGCTCGGCATACTGATTCTGGTCGCCATGGGCGTGACCTACCGGGTTCTCTACCAGATACCCAAAACCCGTTACATGATCGACCAGATCAAGATAAAGCTGCCGGTCTTCGGTCCGCTCATCTACAAAACCATTATCGCCCGCTTCGCCCGGACCATGGCCACCCTGATCAGCAGCGGCGTGCCCATCCTGACCTCCTTCAAGATTGTCGAGGACACCGTCGCCAACAAGGTGATCAGCGGCGCCATCGTCAAGATCCACGACGAGGTCCGGGAAGGCGCCGGGATTACCAACCCGATGATCAAGAGCCGGGCCTTTCCCCCGATGCTCACCAACATGGTCGGCGTCGGAGAAGAAACCGGGGCCCTGGACAGCATGCTGGACAAGGTGGCCGACACCTACGATGAAGAGATAGAAAGAACGGTCGAGGCCCTGTCATCGATGATCGAACCGCTGCTGATCGTCTTCATGGGAGGTATCGTCGGATTTATCGTCATTGCCCTCTTCCTTCCCTTGATCAAGATTGCCATGTCCATGGGCAGCTGATGATCCCCGGCGATGAAATCCGGTTTCTCCCTGATTGAAATCCTGGTCGTCCTGGCCATCGCTTCGATCCTGGCCACCCTCGGCCTGCCGGCCGCGCTTAAAGCCAGGCAGCGCGGCCTGACCGGAAAAGTCGAAGCCACCCTGGCTTCGATTGAAGCCGCGCTTGTTCTCTACGAAACCGACTTCGGAGACTACCCGCCCGGTTCCGGTACCGCCGGGCGGCTGGTGAAACTGCTCTCCGAGCCGGTCGAAAGCCCGCGCTGGAAAGGCCCCTACTTCGGCTACAAAAAACGCGATTACCGGGAAGGCGAGTTGATTGATCCCTGGGGGATGCCCTACCGTTATCATTATCCGCAATCCATCCATGCCAACACCCCTTTCCTTCTTTATTCCTGCGGGCCGGACCGGACCGAGCGAACTCCGGATGACCTCGGCAACTGGTAAAAGCGAGCCGGGACGCGGCGGAATAAGCCTGCTCGAAATCGTCGTGGGGCTGGCCGTCATGGCCGCCCTCCTCTGGGGAACGCTGCCCCATTTCAGCGGCCGGCGCCGTTCACAGCGCCTGGAAGCGGCCGCCCAGAAAATAGAAGGAACCGTCTCGCTCTGCCGGCAGACGGCCATCAGCCGCCGCCGGCCCCATGAAATAGTCATGGAAACTTCGGATGCGACACTTTTAATCAGGGACGCGGTTACGCTTCAACCGGTCGGACCGCCGGAAAGGCTTCCGGAAGGCGTGGTGATCGGGGAGATAACCGGCAGCCTCAGACCAATGGTCTTCAGGCCGGACGGAAGCCTGAGCGGGGTTTCGGGCTCGATCCGGGTCAGGGAAACTGCCAGCGGCGCCGAAAGACGGGTCGTTGTCTATGGGCTGACCGGTCAGACCCGGACGGTTCCCTGAAAACATCGAGAAGCATGCGAAAGGGATACTCGCTCCTGCTGGTGGTCATTGCGCTCGGCGTTCTGGCGATCGGCATCCTCTCCATCGTCTCACTGCTGCCCACCGAGGAAAGGCTGGTCCGGCGCACCGTCTTCAACGCCCGGTCCGCCACGGTGGCCGAACGGGAATTCAACCGGATCCGAACGCTCTACGGAACCGCCGCCGATCCCTGGCCGCCCGCCGAATTGGAAGGCCGGGAAGGCAGCGATCTCCGCTGGAAGGCGGCCATCAGAAACGAGGGCGAACTCTACCGGGTAACCCTGAACGTCCACATCAAAACAAAAGGACGCGAGGAGTCGGAATCCTTCGAAACCAGCTTCATTCGCCGCTAAAACCGGATCGGACCGGCCGCGCGTCCGAACTATCGGTATGCTCTGCCGCCGGAATCGCCATCATGACTAAGCGCCCCCCCGGCAAAAAAGGATTAACCCTGCTTGAAATCCTGGTAGCCGCCTTCCTGACCCTGATCATAGTCGGTGCCGGGCTCCTGCTGCTCCATGGACTCAACCGTTTCTGGGTGGCGGGCGAAACGGCCATCGCCAGCCAGACCAGGGCCCGGACGCTGATCTCCTTCCTGGAGCGTCTGCTTCCGGCCGCGCTGCCGCCGGAGGGAACCGTGGGCCGGCGTCCGGAACTGGTCGGAAATGAAACCACGCTGGTCTTCTGGAGCCGGGCCGGGGAAAGGGAAGACCGTACCGAACTGGCCCGGATCGCCCTCTTTTACCGGCCGGAATCCGGCACCCTTTACGCCGCTGAGAAACGGCAGTCCGGCGGCGACTGGCCGGCCGAACTTCGAAACTCGGACCGTGAAACCGGCCAGCCGCTGGTCTTCGGACTGACCCGGCTGGAATTCGCCTATCATGACGGCCGCCAGTTTCTGCCGGCCTGGGATTCCCGGACCGGCACCGGAGAATCGGACCGCCTGCCCCGGGCGGTCCGGGTCCGGTTCCGCTTCTCCGAAAATCGGAACCGAGTGGCCGGCGACGAATTCGAAACCCTGATCGAGCTGAAAAACCGGACCGATGGCACCTGAACAAAACCAACGCGGCGACGTTCTCATCCTGGTGATCGGGCTGCTGGCTCTCCTGCTGGCCATTACTATCGCCTTCCTGGCCCTGGGCCGGACCGGTTTCCGGATCAGCCATTACAGCCTGCACGAAGTCAAGGCCCGGGAGATGGCCGAAACCGGCATGGCCGAGGCCGTGGCCCGCCTCAAATCCGACGCGCCGGAGGTGGACAGCCAGGCCGACAACTGGAGCCGTGATTTCGCCGGCGACGAAGTGGACAACAACGGCGACGGCCACAATGAAAGCCGCTGGATCGCGGTCCGACGCCAGGGTCGGCTGGTGGGCCGTTACGCGGTCCTGGTTGAGGATGAGTCGGCCGCCGTCAACCTGAACGCGGCCGGCAACCTCTCCCGGTCCGAGCGGCACGGCTGTCACCAGGGCTGGCAAACCCACGAAATCGACCTGGGCAAGCTACCCGGGATTGGAACCGGAATCGCGGCCGGGATCTGCCGGACCCGTTACGGCCGGGACGGCCGGCCGGGCGGAAGCGGCGACGACGACGGCGACCAGACGATCCTGGCCGGCGACGGGATAGACAACGATGGCGACGGGTTGGTTGACGAACCGGGCGAGGGAAATAACGAACCTGACGAATTCGACCCCGAAGCGCCGGCCGGTGATGACCAACCCTTCCGATCGCCGGACCAGGCGAAGGAGATTCCCGGCCTGGGTCCGGAAATCTACCGGGCTATTCGCAACTTGATCTCGGTATTTGCCCGTGATTGGAACCGGGACCGGCATAACCGGGAGCGGATCCCGATCAACCGGGCCACCCCGGCCGAACTGGCGGCGGCCTTCATCGCTTGCGGATTCGAAACGGACCGGGCCGCTCAACTGGCCGTCAACCTGGTCGATTACCGCGACCGGGATTCGCGTCCAACCCGGCTGGAGGGGCCGGACGGAAAGATCCGGCTGGGCCTCGAGCAGACGCCCTACCTGAACGAGGTGGAACTGGCCCCGGCCGGCGAGTGGCGCCAGCGGGGCGACAGCCTCGAATACCTGGCCAGCCGGGGCGAATTCATCGAACTCTTCAACCCGTATGACCGCCCGCTCTCAATTGGCGGCTGGCAAATAAAGGGCGGCGGCCTGCCGCCGGTTACGATCCGGGCGAACGCGATAATACCGCCCCGGGGTTATTACACGGTCGGGGACAGCCGGGCCGTCTGGATCCGTTTCCAGCTCGTGGCCGGAATCCCGGTCCCGGTCCCGGTGGAAGTGACTTCCATACGCCTGCCGACCAACGCCGATCAGTATCACGACTTTCTCCTGCTAAGCTTCGCCGGCACCGACATGCGCCTTGAAGACCCGACCGGCCACCCGATCGAAATCACCCGGATCGGTTTCGATTTTCCCGGGGCGCCGACCCGCCAGAAGAATGATCCCCGACTGCGCGGTGAAACCGATTGGTACCCCGGCCCCCCCTCCCCCGGGCGGACCAACCACCTTTTCCTGCCCGAAAGCGGTCTGGAAACCACCCGGCTGGAATGGCCGGAGCACTTCCGGGTGAAAAACCGTCCGCTGGCCACGGTCGGCGAATTGGGCCGGCTGCACCGGATGGAACCCTGGCGCACCCTGGACCTGACGCGCCCCAACCGACCGGATCTCACCACCCAGGACATCTTTACCGTGGCCGAACCGCCCGGGCGGCCGACGGCCGGCCGCCTTAATATCAACACCGCCACCCGGGAAGTTCTGGGCTGTCTTCCTTACCTTGACGCCGCCGCGGTAACGGCCATCATCGAGGGGCGGCCTTACGGCGAAATCGGTTCAGTGGCCCCGCGCCTGGCCTATCGCAGCCGCCCCGGCGAAGACCTTGAAGAACGTTACCGGCGCATCAGCAACCTGATCACGGTCCGGTCTTCGATCTTCCGAATCAGGGTGATCGGTCAATCTGTCGAAGACCGCAATGAAAATGGTATAATTGAAGAGAAGGAGGTCGAGACGGAAAAACGTCTGACCGCCGTTTTTGACCGTGACCGGCCGGGACGCCGGTTTCTTTACTGGAAAGAAGACTGATCGAACCGAAAGGAGTTTCAGCATGAAGTTCAATCCGAAACGGATCCTGGAAATCGCCCGGACCGGACTCAGGCTCCGGACGCTGAAGAATCACCGAAAGAGCATCCTGGCCGGCCTGGCCGGCCTGCTCGGCCTGGCCCTGATCCTGATCCTGTATTCCTTTGCCCGGGATCACTTCTTCGGGGCGAAGAACGACCCGGTCCTGGCCACCGTCAACGGCCGGCAGATAAGGAGTTCCGACTTCAAGGAACAGATGGCGGCCCTGCCCGATTTCTACCAACCCTACGTGGCGGCCAACCCGAATCAGTTTCTCCAGGACATGATCACCAAGGAACTTATTTACCAGAAGGCGCGCCGGAGCCGCTACTCGCGGGACCGCCAGTTCCGTAAAAAGATCGAGGAGCTGAGAAAGGAACTGCTCATCCAGGAGTATGTGCGCCAGGCGGTGATGGCCAACCCGGAGATCCCGGAGGCCGACATGAAGGAGTACTACAAACGCAACCCGATGGACTTCATCCAGCCGGCCAGCATCCATCTGCACGAAATACTGGTCCCCGATCGCCGCACCGCCGAAACGGTCGTAAGCCGTTTCCGGGCCGGCGACGACTTCGAAGACCTGGCCCGCAATTATTCCCAGGCCGAATCGAAGGCCGGCGGCGGCGATCTCGGTTTCGTTCGGGAGGGCAAACTCAATCCGCCACTCCTGGAAAAGAGCGTCTTTTCTCTCCAGCCGGGCCAGATCAGCGAACCCTTTGAAACCGGCGCCGGTTTCTACATCTACCTGGCCGGTCAGAAGATATCGAGCCGCCAATTGAACTACGAGGAGTCGAAACCCCTCCTCAAGAAACTGATGGCCAGCAAGTACAGCGAAAAGAACCTGGAATCGTTCCTGGTCCAGCTGCGCAGCCGCTCCCGGATACAGGTCAAGCAGGAGAACCTGAACAAGCTGAAATTCTAATGGCCAAACTTTTTCCGCGGCTCGATTCCAGGCGCCGGCGGATAGCCCTGGCCGGCCTGTTGACAGCCGGACTGGTCCGGCTGCTGTCCGGACCGGCACCGCTGACGGGCGAACCGGCCATCCTGGCCCGGGTGGGCAATGAAGTGGTCACCGCTTCGGAACTGGTCAAGTATGTCCGGCTCGGGGTTGATCAACCCAACGCCCTCGAAAAACTCGTCGAGGAAAAACTGCTGGCCAGCGAGGCGGGCCGGCTCGGGTACCGGGTGGATCCCAAAAAGGTGGAAACCGAATTCAACCGTCTCGGCCGGCAGCGATTCCAGAAACAGTCGGATTTCTACGCCTGGCTGCGCGAACAGAAGATCCCAGTGGCCGAAGTCAAAAAAAGATTGGAAAGAGAGCTGCTGATGGGCCTTTTCATCCAGAACGAGATCACGGCCCGGATCGAGGTCAGCCCGATGGAGATCGGCGCCTACCTCTCGGAGCAGCGCGAACGGCTGCTCCGGGAGTCAAGCGAATACCGGTTGTCTGAAATTAACTTCCCCCGCCTGGAATCGATACCGAAAGACCTGGCCGGGTTGGACACCGGATTTGAGGACCTGGGCTGGGTTCCCTTCCGAAACCTATCCGCACCGGTCCAGGCGGCCCTGGGCGGCCTGAAGGCAGGCGGCTTCTCCACCCCGGTGGAGATAAGCGGCGCCTGGGTAATCTTCAAGGTGCTGGAGATGCGCGGTCCCGGCCCGGAATCGGAAACCGGCCTGGCGATCGCGGCCCGCCGGATCATTGCCCAGCGCAAGAGCCGGGAGGCTTACCAGGAGATAATCAAGCGCCTCCGGGACCGGTACGGGGTTACTTATTACAATTGAACCAACCGCACGTTCCGCCGATACCAACCACCGGCTTGATAAATGTTGGGCATAACCATCGGAGACCCGGCCGGAATCGGACCGGAGATCGTCCTTGAAGCCCTGGCCCGCCTGCAACCGGCCCGCCGCCCGGTTTTCGTTTTCGGAGACCGCTTCGTCCTGGAGGCCACCGGCCGGCCGATTCCCGCCTGGGTGAAATTGGTTGAACCCGGCCGCTTCCGTCCGGCTGACTTCCAACCGGGATCCCCTTCCAAAGCCACCGGAATCGCGGCGCTGTCCTACCTGGAAAAAGCGATCGATCTGGCCCGTGCGGGCCGGATCCGCTGCCTGGTAACCGCCCCGGTCTCCAAGTCGACTATCAGCCGGCCCGGCCGGGATTTTTCCGGCCACACCGAATTCCTGGCCCGGGCCTATGGAATTTCCAACTACGGGATGCTCTTCGTCGGAGGCCGGACCCGTCTTCTCCTGCTGACCACCCACCTGCCGCTCGCCCGGGTAAGCGGTTTGATCAACCGGGACCTGGTCATCCAAAAAATCCGGCTGGCCCGCGGTTTCATACTCGACCACTGGGGCGGCCCGGAACCCGTCATCGTCTGCTGCGGTATCAACCCGCACGCCGGTGAGGCCGGCACCCTCGGAAAGGAAGAAAAAGAAGTTCTGGAACCGGCCCTTGACCGGCTGCGCCGGGAGGGGCTGAAAATAATCGGCCCGGTCGCCGCCGACACCGCCTGGCAGGTTTACCGGGCCAATCGGGCCGGCCTCCTGGTCAGCGCCTACCACGACCAGATTCTGCCGCTGTTCAAGGCCCGTTACTTCCATTCGGGGGTGAATGTCACCATCGGCCTGCCCCTGATCCGGACCAGTCCCGACCATGGAACCGCCTTCAATCTCGCCCATCGCAACCTGGCCTCCAGCGCCAGCATGCAGGCCGCGATCAGGCTGGCCTTAAAGCTGGCCTGCCGCGCTTAGAAGCCATGGCCGGACTCCGCCCCAAGAAGAAATTCGGCCAGCATTTTCTCACCCGTCCCGTCCTGGCCGCCCGGATTGCCGAATTCGCCGGCCTCAAGCCCGGGGATACAGTGGTGGAAATCGGCGCCGGAACCGGCCTGCTGACCCGGGAACTGGCCCGGCGGGCCGGCCGGGTGCTGACCTTTGAAATCGACCGGGAACTGCTGGCGGGGCTGAATTCGGAACTGGCGCAACATCCCAATGTGGAAGTGATGCCGGCCGATTTCCTGAAGGCCGGACCGGAGCGGCTGAAAACCCTGGGAGAATTCAAGGTGGTGGCCAACCTCCCCTACGGCGTGGCCACCCCGATCATATTCCAGCTCCTGAAATTTCTCCGCCCGGAAGCGGGAACGGCTTCTCTTAAAACGGCGGTGCTCACCGTCCAGAAGGAGGTTGCCCGACGGCTGACCGCCCCGGCGGGCGGGCGGGACTACGGTCCGCTCAGCCTGGCAGTCCAGGCCGGTTCGGAAGTGGAGTACCTGTTGACCATCAAGCCGGGAGCCTTCCATCCGCCGCCCAAAGTGGACTCGGCCGTAATCCGTCTCCGTCCCCGGAGCCATCCGGCCGCCGAGCCGGAAATACTGGAGGCGGCCCTGAAACTGGCGCGTACCGCCTTTCAACAGCGGCGCAAGACGATTTTAAACGGCCTGGCCGCCGGACTGAAAAGAAGCAAAACCGAAGCCGCCGCGCAGCTGGCCGACTGCGGAATCCCTTCGACGGCCCGCCCTGAAGAACTCTCGCTGGAGGATTACCTTCGGCTGGCGCGAACGGTAAAAGACAGGGGGGTGGCCGGAAAAAATCGGGCCCGGTCAGGTTAGGGATTGGAAAGAGGTTTAATCTTGACGGCAAAATCCCGGTTGACCGGCGGCAGATCGAATTCCAGCCTGCCCTGGCCTTTTACCCGCCGCTCCTCAAAAATCACGCCCCGGTAGGTATCCCAGAACTCCAGCCGGTAGTCGCCGGACTCCAACCCTTCCAGGCTGGCCCTGGCCTGCTTGAAAAAGGGCAGTCCGTCCTCGGCGGGCAGCCGGGACAGCTGCCCCTGGTCATAAAACCAGATAAAGGCGCGCCGGCTGCCTTTCAGGCAGAAACTGGCCGTTTTTTCAACTCCTTCGCCATTCAGCGCGACCCGGGCCGGAACTAATTTTTCGAGGGAGCGATCCTCCCCGGCCGCGTAATTGGCCAGCGCCCGATAATGGAAGAAGAGGTTCTGCTCTTCAATGAAGTTGTGCCACCAGAAGAGGGGGGGCGCCGCAAAAGGCAGGTGGTAACCGATCCAGAGCCCGTTGTGCAGATCCGCCTTCAGCAGGTCCTCGTCGCCCCCCCCGGAAGAACCGCCGTATTCGGAGACGAAATGGGGCTTGTCGAATCTCTCCAGGAACCGGGCCGCGTTAGACAGAGTGGCGGCCAGACCGTTCCGGCCGCCGTAATAGGCGTTGGTTAGGGTATAGGCCACCTCGGGGAGCTTGAAGACATCGCTGTCGTAAAGGATGGTGTAATGGCCGGTCACCAGGTGGCCCCAGGGATCGGTCTCCTTGAGATAATCGATCATCACCTGGTACCAGTCGCGAAATCCGGGCGTCTGGTAGAAGGCGCCCGAAGCGCCCACCAGGTTCATCTCGTTCAGCAATTCCCAGGCAAAGATGTTGGGGCTGTAACCCCAGCGTCCCACGATGTAGCGCAATCGCTGCTGGAAAAGGCGCCGGGCCTCCGGGTCCCGGAAGAAATCGTCCGGGGAATCGAGAAAACCGCCGTTTTTCCGGTTGTAGGGGTTGTCGTTCCACTCCTGGTCGCAGAAAGTGCTGCAGGAGCCGTGGTTGACGATCAAGAGCTGGATGTAAATCCCCAGCGCCTCGGAGTGTTCCAGGATCCAATCCAGTTTCCAGGCGTTCCTGAGGTTGTAACGGCCGATGCCCTCGTAGAAGTTGTTCGGTTCGTAATTGCTGTCCTTCTTCCACTCCAGAGCCAGCCACCAGGCGGCCATCCAGGTCTCGAAAAAATTCTCGCCGTTGGCGGCCATGCTTTTCAGCCAGTCTTCCATGGCCAGCGTTCCCTCGGACGCGGCCAGGGGCGCCCGGCGAAAACCCGCGTAGCGGTTGTCGTTCAAGGAACGGATATTGTGGCCGATCGGGTAGAAGGAGGTCCCGTCATCGAAGGCGAAGTGGCGCCGGTCGCGCTGGTTGACCCGGAGGAAGCCCCGGCGGCCGGAGACAACCGCCTCGAACTCCCGGACCGGGGAACGGAACTTTTCAGCGCCCTTATCGAGAGAAATCTCCAGGAAACAGCGGTGGCGACCGATTTCAACCGGGCTGAAACGGGCCTTCCAGACCGGGACGCCGACCGGGATCAGCCGATCCTGGCTGTTACGCCCCGGACCTTCGAATTCGTAACCCTGGTAAAAGAAGGCCGGCACCACCCATTCCCGCCCGGACGGGGCCAGGAAGTGGGCATCGATCCGGACCAGGTCCGTATCGAACGGATTCTCAAAGGAGCGGTCCAGGCCAAAAGTCAATTCGAAACGCTCGTACAGTCCGGTCTGCTTCCGGTCCTGCTCCAGGAAAGTCAGGGTCCGGCCGGCAACCCGGAAATCATCAAGAAGGATAAGCCCCGGCCCAACCCGGGTTCCGAAGAATTTCAGGCCGATGCGTTCCACCGAATACAGCGCCGAATCGCTCCAGGTTTCGGAATGGCCGTGCGGCTGCCAATCAGTGCTGGAGGAGGTCAGGTCATACTCCAGGCGGCGCGAAGATCCGGATTGGAGCCGGAAGAGACGGCTCTGGTACCAGCGCCCGTCGCCGGTCTTCAAGTAAACCAGGCACCTTATCCCGCCGGACGGCAGCCTGGGAGCCGCGATTTCAAAACTCAGGCGTTCGCAAAACCGCCAATCTTCATTTAGCGGGGCCCAGATTTCCGTTTCACCGGGGAATTCTGCGCTAATGCGCAGGCCGGTGTCTCCCCCGGCTCTTGCGGCCAGCGAGAAAGCGGGGGCTTCTCCGGTCTCGGGGATTTCCGCGCGCCAGCCCTGGCTTGTGTTCCGAAAATCAAATAGAACCCGGCTGCCGGCCTGAAGCAACGATGGCGCGGCCAGCCAACCGACGGCCGGCAGGATCACCAGCAGCCATGATAAAATGCCTCTCAACCGGGTATCAGCCATTTTATTCCAACCGTTCAAAAAAAAGCGGGGGAAGTCTTCGACTCCCCCCGCCGATTTTTTAACGCACGCGCCCAAAAACCTTCACCAGCGATAATGAGCGAAGGCCCGGTTGGCCTCGGCCATCCGGTGCAGTTCGTCCCGCCGCTTGATGGTTTCACCTTCACCCTTGTAGGCATCCAGAAGTTCATTGGCCAGTTTCTCGTACATCGGCTTGCCCTTCTTCTTCCGGGAAACGGCCAGCAGCCAGCGGATGGCCAGGGCCAGCGACCGGGAAGAGGGAACCTCGACCGGAACCTGGTAGGTGGCGCCGCCGATGCGCCGGCTGCGGACCTCGACCCGGGGCCGGACATTTTCCAGCGCCTTCTTGAAAACGGCCAGGGGATTTTCCTTGGTCTTTTCGCTCAGGATGTCCATCGACTTGTAGAAACTGGCCTGGCAGGTGCTCTTCTTGCCGCTGTACATCATCATGTTGATGAACTTGGCCGCCTCCAGGCTGCCGTACTTGGGCTCCGGGAGCAGTTCCCGCTTGATTCGCTTTCTTCTTCTTCCCATAGGTCAATCACTCCGCTTGTTTTTTCGGAACCTTGTTTCCATAGCGACTCCGGCTGCTGCGCCGGCCCTCCACGCCCAGGGTATCGTAAACCCCGCGCACGATATGATAACGGACCCCGGGCAGGTCCTTGACCCGGCCGCCGCGGACCATCACGATCGAGTGTTCCTGGAGATTGTGGCCCACGCCGGGAATGTAGGCGATCACCTCTTCCTGGTTGGAAAGCCGGACCTTGGCGATCTTGCGCAGCGCCGAATTCGGCTTCTTGGGGGTCATGGTCTTCACGTAAAGGCAGACACCCCGCTTGAACGGGTTCAGGGCCAGCGCCGGTGACTTTGACCGGGAACTCTTCTGCCTTCGGGCGCCGCGCACTAGCTGGGAAATAGTCGGCATGCTTCGCTCCTTGACTCGGTTACTGGTTTTTATCCTCTTCCGGCTTCTCTTCCCTGTCCAGGTTGAGCGCGCCGGGGTTGATCAGGTTGGCATCCAGGACGCTGAAGTCGGGCTGTTCCCGCTTCGCTTCCCGCCGGGCGGGCCGGAAGGTACCGGTTCCGGCCGGAATGAAGCGGCCCAGGATAACGTTTTCCTTGATTCCCTGGAGCGGATCTTCGTCGCCCATCAGGGCCGCGTCGGTAAGCACCCGGATGGTCTCCTGGAAGGAGGCGGCCGAAATGAAGGATTCGCTCGAAAGGGCCACCCGGGTGATGCCCTGGACCAGGGCATCCCAGTCGGCCGGTTGACCGCCCTCGGCGGCAATCTTCTCGTTCTCCTGGAGCAGGCGCCGGCGGCTCACCTCCTGGCCGTCCGAGAAGAGCGTGTCGCCGGCCTTGGTGACCCTTACCCGGGAAAGCATCTGCCGGATGACCGCCTCGATGTGCTTGTCGTTGATGGTAACGCCTTCCAGGCGGTAAACCGACTGGACCTCGTTCAGCAGATATTCGAAAACCTTGCGTTCGCCGCCGATGCGCAGCAGATCGTCCAGAGCCACCGCGCCCTCGGTCAGCTTCTCGCCGGCCTGGACGTAAGCATTCTCGGTCACCAGCAGGTGCTTGCCGAAGGGAATGGTGTAACTCCGCTCCTGGCCGGAAGTGCCGACCACTTTCACCACCCGCTGGTTACGTTCGTTGATCTCGATGACGATCGAACCGTCGATCTCGGCCAGGATGGCCGGATTCTTGGGCCGGCGCGCCTCGAAAAGCTCGGCCACGCGCGGCAGGCCGCCGGTTATGTCCTGTACCCGGGCCACCAGCCGAGGCGTGCGGGCCAGGATATCGCCGGCCCGGACCGATTCCCCTTCCCGGACCATCAGGTGGGCGTCCACCGGCAGGTAATGCGATTCAAGCGCTTTCTTGGTCTCTGAATCACGGATGACCACTACCGGGGTGATATCCTCCTTGTGGCTGATGATCACCTTGACCTTGTGCTTCCGGCCGGCGGCGGTCTCGTCCTCAACCTCGTCCTTGTAAGTAACCCCGGCCTTCAATCCGTCGTAATGAACCTGGCCGCTCTTCTCGGCCACGATCGAAAACATGTAGGGATCGTGCTCCATCAGGATATCGGAACGTTTAACCGGGGTCTCCTCATCAATCTTCAAAATGTCGCCGATCTGGGCCGGGTAATGGTCCACTTCCCGCCCCCGGTTGTCCATCATGACCAGGATGGCGTCGCGATTCAGGACCACCTTCTGGCCGTTTTTGTTGGTCACCCAGCGGACATTTCTGAATTTCATGACGCCTTCCCGGCGCGCCCGCACCTTGGTTTCACCCACGATCCGGCTGGCGGTGCCGCCGATGTGGAAGGTGCGCAGGGTCAACTGAGTCCCGGGTTCGCCGATCGACTGGGCCGCCACGATGCCGACCGCCTCACCCAGTTCGACCATCCGCAGGGTGGCCAGGTTCCAGCCGTAGCATTTGCGGCAGACGCCCCGTTCGGCCTTGCAGGTCAGCACCGAGCGGATCCGGATCTTTTCCACCCCGATCTCCTCGATCCGGGCGGCGATTCCCTCGTTAATCTCCTCGTTGGCCTCGACCACCACCTCGTCGGTCACCAGGTCCGCGATCCGGTCGACCGCCACCCGTCCGACGATGCGGTCCCGCAGGGGAACCATCAGGCGGTCGCCCTCCCAGACCGGCGAAACGAAAATGCCGGCGGTGGTGCCGCAGTCCTCGGTCGTGACCACCACGTCCTGGCAGACATCGACCAGGCGGCGGGAGAGATAACCGGCGTCGGAGGTCTTCAGGGCGGTGTCGACCAGCCCCTTGCGGCCGCCGTGGGTGGAGATGAAATACTCCAGCACGTTCAGGCCTTCCCGGAAGTTGGACCGGACCGGCTGCTCGATGATTTCACCGATGCCGCCGGTGATCCGCTTGGTCGGACGGGTCATCAGGCCGCGCATGGCCATCAGCTGGGTGACCTGCTGGCGGTTGCCGCGGGCGCCCGACTGGACCATCAGGAAGATCGGGTTGATCTCGAACTTCTTCTCGAGCCGGTTCTTCAGGGAGGCGAACAGGTTCTCCGAGAGCCGGTTGGTGCAGGAAGTCCAGGTATCGATGACCTTGTGGTAACGTTCGCCCTCGGTGATGGCGCCGTCCTTGTAATCCTTCTCGATGCGCCGGACGTCCTTCTCGGTCAGGCCGATCAGGACTTCCTTCTCCTCCGGGATGACCAGGTCGCGCACGCCGATGGTCAAACCGGAACGGGTGGCGATGGAAAAGCCCAGTTCCTTGGCCTGGTCGAGGAAGTTAGCCGCCGCCTCGTAGCCGTGACGGGTATAAAGATCCTTGATCAGACGGCCCAGGGTGGCCCCGTTGATCTGCTCGTTTTTGTAGCCCAGCTCGGCCGGCAGCAGCTCGTTGAAGATGACCCGGCCCGGCGTGGTCTCGATGACCTGGCGGCGGATCCGGACCTTGATCGGCTGGTGGTAATCGAGCCGGCCGGCGTCAAAGGCGGCCAGGACTTCGTTCGGCCCGCTGAAGACGGTTTTGACAGCCTCCAGCTGCTCGTTCTTGAGCGTAAGGTAGTAGCAGCCCAGCAGCGCTTCCCGGGTCAGGTTGACGATCGGCTTGCCGCTGGCCGGTGAAAAAAGATGGGTGGCCGCGTTCATGATCAGCTGGGCCTCGAGCTGCGACTCCAGGGAAAGCGGCACGTGGACCGCCATCTGGTCGCCGTCGAAGTCGGCGTTGAAGGCGGTGCAGGCCAGCGGGTGCAGCCGGATCACGTTGCCCTCGGTCAGCCGCGGAAAGAAGGCCTGGATGCTGAGCCGGTGCAGGGTCGGCTGCCGGTTGAGCATGACCGGGTGGTTCCGGGTCACATCCTCCAGGATCTCCCAGACCTCCGGGTCGTTGCGTTCCAGGGCCCGCTTGGCGCTGCTGATGGTATGAACGTACTCGCGTTTGCGCAGTTCGCGCAGGATAAAGGGCGCGAAGAGTTCCAGGGCCATGTGCTTGGGCAGGCCGCACTCGTTCAGCTTCAATTCCGGACCGACCACGATGACCGCCCGGCCCGAGTAATCCACCCGCTTGCCCAGCAGATTCTGGCGGAACCGCCCCTGCTTGCCACGCAGGGCGTCGGCCAGCGACTTGAGCGGCCGGTTGCCCCGGCCCAGGACCTGCGGGCCGTGGCGGCCGTTGTCCAGCAGGGCGTCCACCGCCTCCTGGAGCATGCGCTTCTCGTTGCGGATGATGATGTCCGGGGCGTGCAGCTTGATCAGCCGTTTTAACCGGTTGTTGCGGTTGATGATCCGCTGGTAAAGGTCGTTCAGATCCGAGGTCGCGAAGCGGCCGCCCTCGAGCGGCAGCAGGGGACGCAGGTCCGGCGGGATGACCGGGATGACCTCGGAGATCATCCATTCCGGCCGGGTGCCGGTGCGCAGCAGGCCGTCGACGATCTTCAGCTTCTTGATGACGTTCTTCCGGCGTTCCTGGTTGCCTTTGTTCCGGTCCAGCTCGTTTTCCAGCTGGGCCTTCTCCTTGTTCAGATCAACCTTCTTGAGCAGTTCCCGGATCGCCAGGGCGCCCATCTCGGCCTTCAGCCCGGAGCTCCGGGCCAGGGCCTCCCGGTAGTCCTTCTCGCTGAGCAGATCCTTGAGCTTGAATCCGGAAGTGCCCGGCTCCAGCACCAGGTAGCGATCGTAATAGATGACCAGTTCCAGGGCGTTGGGCGACATGTCCAGCAGAGTGCCCATCCAGTTGTAAACGCTCTTGAAAATCCAGACGTAGCTGACCGGGGCCACCAGCTCGATATGGCCCAGCCGGGTCCGGCGCACGTCCGAGGTGGTCACCTCGACGCCGCACCGGTCGCAGACGATGCCCCGGTACTTGACCTTCTTGTACTTGCCGCAGGAGCACTCCCAGTCCTTGACCGGCCCGAAGATCTTCTCACAGAAAAGGCCGTCCTTCTCGGCCTTGAAGGTCCGGTAGTTGATGGTCTCCGGCTTCTTGACCTCACCGTGCGACCATTTGCGGATGGCCTCCGGCGAGGCCAGCCGGATGGTCACCGCCTCCCGGTTTTCAGGCCGGGCCTCGGTCTGGATATCAAAACCCAGCCCCTTGAGCTCGTTGATCAGGACGTTGAAGGACTCCGGGGTCTGGTAATCCTCGAAATCGCGGTCCTTGACGATGTTCTCGTAAACCTTCTTGCGGCCGATGATGTCGTCGCTCTTGACCGTCAGCATCTCCTGGAGGATGTTGGCCGCCCCGTAACCCTCCAGGGCCCAGACCTCCATCTCACCGAAGCGCTGGCCGCCGAACTGGGCCCGGCCGCCCAGCGGCTGCTGGGTAACCAGCGAGTAGGAACCGACGCTGCGGGCGTGAATCTTGTCATCGGCCAGGTGGAAAAGCTTCATCATGTACATGTAACCGCAGGTGATCCGTTCCCGGAAAGCGTCGCCGGTCATGCCGTCGTAAAGCTGAACCTTGCCGTCGCCCGGCTGACTGGCTTCCAGGAGCAGTTCCTCGATCTTCGCCTCGGTGGTGCTGTTGAAGATCGGGGTGGTCACCGAGTAACCGAGCGCCTTGGCCGCCCAGCCCAGGTGGGTCTCAAGGATCTGGCCGACATTCATCCGGGAGGGAACCCCGAGCGGATTCAACACCACCTCAACCGGGGTGCCGTCCGGCAGGAAGGGCATATCGGCCTCCGGCACGATGGTGGCGATAACGCCCTTGTTGCCATGGCGTCCCGACATCTTGTCGCCGACCGAAACCGGCTTCTTGATGGCGATCTGGACAACAATCTTCTTGACCACGTCGACGCCCAGGTCGTCACCCTGCTTCAGGTGCTGGATCTCCTTGCGACACTCGGCCTTGATCTCCTCGACCCGCCGCTGGAGGGTGCCGACCAGCTGGTCGACCAGCTTCTGCTTCTCGGGATCGGAAACCTTGAGGGCCTGAAGAGCGGTCAGCGAAGGACGCAGGTTCCGGTTGTGGGGCAGGACAGCCGCAAGACGTTCAACCGCCAGGTGCAGCAGCCGGCCGGTCAATTCCTTCCGCCGGGTTTCGACCGCCTTGATCTTCTCCTGGAGACGGTTGGCCCGGTCTCCGGACTTGTCCTTGTCGGTCACCCGCTCAAACTTGCGTACATTGATGACGATCCCGGAGATGCCCGGCGGCGCGTACAGGGAGGTGTTGTCGACCTCGCGCGCCTTCTCGCCGAAGATGACCCGCAGGAGGCGTTCCTCGGGGGTCAGCTCGGTCTCGCTCTTGGGCGTGATCTTGCCCACCAGAATATCGTTGGGCTTCACGTAGGCGCCGACCCGGATGATACCCTCCTCGTCCAGATTGCCCAGCAGTTCCTCGGCCACGTTCGGAATATCCCGGGTGATCTCCTCGACGCCCAGCTCGGTCTCCCGCGCCTCGAGCTCGAATTCCTTGATGTGAATCGAGGTGAAGGCGTCTTCGCGCACCAGCTTCTCGCTCAGGATGATGGCGTCTTCAAAGTTGTAGCCGCGCCAGGGCATGAAAGCGACCAGCACGTTGCGGCCGAGGGCCAACTGGCCGTCCCGGGCCACCGAAGGACCGTCGGTAAGCAGGTCGTCCTTCCTGACCCGCTGGCCCACCTTCACCAGCGGACGCTGGTTGAAAACGGTATCCTGGTTGAGGTGCTGAAACTTGGTCAGCCGATAAACCCGCTCGGTCTCCAGTTCGCCGGGCCGGGCGTCGGACTTGGCCACCACGATCTCCTCGGCGTCAACCTTGACCACCACCCCGTCCTCGAGCGACTTGAGGACCGTCCCGGAATCGCGCACCACCACCGATTCCATGCCGGTGTTGACCAGCGGGGACTGCGGGCGCAGCACCGGCAGCGCCTGCCGCTGCATGTTGGAGCCCATCAGGGCCCGGTTGGCGTCGTCATGCTCCAGGAAAGGCACCAGCGAGGTCGAAACGCTGACCACCTGGCGGGCCGAAATGTCTATGTGGGTAACCTTCTCGATCGGGACCTTGATGAAGTCATCCCAGTAGCGGACCACCACTTCCTTCTCTTGAAAACACCCCTGCTCGTCGATCAGCGTGTTGGCCTGGGCGATGTAGGCCTTGTCTTCCTCGTCGGCCGAAAGATAAACCAGCCTGTCGGTAACCCGCCCCTTCTCGACCACCCAGTAGGGGGAACGCAGAAAACCGAGCTTGTCAACCTGGGCGTGCGTGGCCAGCGAGGTCAGGATGCCGATGTTGCCGCCTTCCGGCGTCTCGATCGGGCAGATGCGGCCGTAATGGGTGTAGTGAACATCGCGGATCTCAAAACCGATCCGCTTGCGGTCGGCGAAGACCCCTTCGCCGATGGCCGTCAGGCGCCGCTTGTGGGTAAGCTCGGCCAGCGGGTTGGTCTGATCCAGCAGCTGCGAATAGGGACTGCGCGCGAAAAAGTCCTTGATGGTGGCCGAAAAAGTCCGGCTGTTGACCAGTTCCTGGGGGGTGGTCTCCTCGGCCTTGACCAGGTTCAACCGGTCCCGGATGAGGCGCGACAGGCGGGCCAATCCCACTTCAACCTGCTCGGCAACCAGTTCGCCCACCATCCGAACCCGTTTGTTGCCCAGGTGATCAACATCATCCACCGCACCCCGGTTCTGATAAAGCCCGAACAGGTAGGCCACCGTAGCCAGCACGTCCTCGCGTTCCAGGGCCGGTTCGGCGGAGTTACGGCCAAGCTTCTTGTTCAGCTGGCTGCGGCCCGCCTCGGAAAATTCGTAACTTTCCTTGGAGAAAAAGAGCTGGATTAAAAAGTCGGCCGCCTTCTTCTTGCTGGTCGGGTAACCGGGGCGCAGAACGGCGTAAATCTCCAGCATGGCCTCTTCCTGGCCGATCAGGGGCTTCTTCTTCAGGGTGGCCAGCCAGAGATCGCCCCCCTCGCTCTTCTCGATGCCCTCCGGGAAGAAGGCCTTGGTCAGTTCCTTATCATTGTTGTATCCGAGGGCCGAAAAAAGAGTGGAGGCAAAGAAACGTTTTTTGCCGAGATAGGCATGCAGAACGTTGCCGCCGTCGCTCCGGAATTCCAGCCACATCCCGCGCATCGGGATGATCCGGGCCGAGTAATCGCGGGGCGAGGGGCTATCCTCCTTGAAGTAGACCCCCGGCGAACGCTGGAGGCGGGAGATGATCACCCGTTCCACCCCGTTGATCACAAAGGTGCCGCGTTCGGTCATGAGCGGAATCGTGCCCAGGAAGACTTCCTTGGCCTCCTTGACCTGGACCAGTTCCCCGGTTCCCTTCTGGAGCTTGACCAGCCGCAGGCAAACCCGGAGCGCCGAACCCCAGGTCAATCCCTTCTCTTTGCACTCCTCGGGAGTGTAAGGCGGCGTTTCCAGCAGGTAATGGGAATATTCGAGCCGCAGCGTCCCCTCGTTGTTGCTGAGGGGAAATATCTTGTGGAAGACCGACTCGAGGCCGCGGTCCTGGCGGCGTTTATCCGGGGAGACACCCTCCTGGAGAAAAGCTCGGTAAGAATCAAGCTGCGCTTCCAAAAGGTTCGGGATGTCCGGTTCGGACAGCCTGTTTTTCCCGCCGTATAACGATTCTGCTCTTTTCATAAATTTACGCTGACTCGTTTCACTCCGAGAAGGGTGAACGACTGCCGGAAAAAGGAAACGGGCGATGGCAACCGGACCGGTTTACTTGACTTCGACCTTGGCTCCGACGGCCTCCAGCTTCTTCTTGATCTCCTCGGCTTCTTCCTTGCCCACATTTTCCTTGACCGGCTTGGGCGCACCCTCGACCAGGTCCTTGGACTCCTTGAGCCCGAGGTTGGTGATCGCCCGGACTTCCTTGATCACCGGAATCTTGTTGGCGCCGGCTTCGGCCAGGATAACGGTAAAGCTGGTCTTCTCCTCGGCCGCGGCCGCGGGAGCGGCACCGGCGGCCGGGGCACCGGCGGCCATCATCGGCATGGCCGCGCTGACCCCGAACTTCTCCTCGAGGGCCTTGGTCAACTCGGAAAGCTCCAGCACCGTAAGCTTGGCAATCGCCTCAACCAGTTCGTCCTTCCCCAACTTCACTTCGTCAGCCATCGTGACTCCTTTCCACTTGTTATGCGATTTTCCAGTTCTTTAAAAATCATTCCCCGGAAATTTAGGACGGTTCCTTCTCGCTGATCTGCTTCAGAACCGAAACCGTCTGCTGAGGCACGGCCTGAAGAATATAAATAAAGTTCGAAATCGGACCGCTGAGCGCGCCCAGGAACTGGGCCAGCACCGCTTCCCGCCCCGGCAGTTTCGAAAGCATCCGCAGTTGTTCGACACTTACCGCCATCCCATATTGAAAACCGCCCCGGGGCATGAATTTCTCCTCGCGCTCGCGGAGAAAATCGTAAATCGTCCGCGCCAGGAGCATTTCGTCGCCCTGCTTCAGGATGATCAGCCCGGTCGAACCCGAAATCAGCGGGGCGATTTCGGACTCTTCCAGCTGGTCGAAGACGCGGAAAAGCACGTTGTTTTTGCAGATTCGGAGCCGCCCGCCCTGCTTGCGCAGCTGCTTGCGGAACTCGGTGATATCCATGGCCGGGATACCCGTCAACCCGGTAAAAATAACCATTGAGGCCTCAGCCACCTCCTGCTTCAGAACCTCCACCCGGGCCGACTTCGCTTCCCGGGAGAGGCCTTTTTTCCTGGTCTTGACTGCCATCTTCGGGCCCTCTCTTTAGCTTATTTTCAGTTTATGTTAAAAACGACTATTTGTTTTCCAGGACGAGAGGCAGGGAGGCGCTCATGGTGGTGCTCAGGTAGGCCTTCTTGATGAACGCCCCCTTGACCGCGGCCGGCCGGCTGGCCAGCAAGGCGTCCATGGCGGCGTTGAAATTTTCCAGCAGAGAGGCCGGTTCGAAGGAAATCTTGCCGATCACCAGGTGAACGTTGCCGTTCTTGTCCATCCGAAACTCGACCCGGCCGGATTTCAGTTCCTTGATGGTCCGGCCGATGTCGGTGGTAACCGTGCCGTTCTTGGGACTCGGCATCAATCCGCGCGGACCGAGGGTTTTACCCAGCTTGGCCACTTCCCGCAGCATATCGGGAGTGGTTACGGCCACGTCGAAATCAAGCCAGCCGCCGGCGATTTTGGGGATGTATTCCTGGGCGCCAACGAAATCGGCGCCGGCCTCCCGGGCCTCGTCCATCCGGTTGTCGGCCACCAGGGCCAGCACCCGGATGCTCTTGCCGGTGCCGTGAGGAAGGATGGCGGTGCCGCGCACCATCTGGTCGCTCTTCTTGGGATCCACGCCCAGGCGAAGCGAAATCTCGACCGTTTCGTCAAACTTGGCCGCCGGCGCCTCTTTCAGCAATCCGAGCGCCTCGACCGGGGTGTAAGTCTTGTCGCCGGTCAATTTCCGGCTGTTTTCCTGGTAACGCTTCGACCGCTTCTTCATGCCTTACTCCTTGATTTCCAAACCCAGACTCCGGGCGGTGCCCTCGATAATCCGAACGGCCATCTCCAGGTCCGAGGCGTTGAGGTCCGTCATCTTCAGCCTGGCAATTTCCGCGACCTGTTCGCGCGTCACACTGCCGATGATCTCTTTTCCGGTCTGACCGCTGCCCTTGGCCAGCCCGGCCGCCTTTTTAAGCAGGTCGGAGGCCGGCGGCGTTTTCAGCTTGAAGGTGAAGCTGCGGTCTTCGTAAATGGTGAGGACGGCCGGAATGATGGAACCCTCCTTGCCGCGGGTCGCCTCGTTGAACTGCTTGCAGAACTCCATGATGTTCACCCCGTGCGGACCGAGCGCGGTTCCCACCGGGGGTGCCGGCGTAGCTTGTCCGGCGGACAGCTGTAATTTCACCACGGTCTTGACTTTCTTGGCCATATTAGACCTTCTCCACCTGCCAGACGTCCAATTCCACCAGGGTAGAACGCCCGAAGATTGAAACGCTTACCTTTATCTTTTCTTTTTCGCTGTTGACCTCTTCGACCAGGCCGCTGAAGTTGGCGAAGGGGCCGTCCCTTATCTCAACCTGGTCGCCGCGGGCAAATTCATACTGCAGCAGCGGCTTTTCCTTGCGTTCTTCCACCAGGGAAAGGATGTTCTTGACCTCCTCCTCGGAGAGGGGGGCCGGGTTTTTGCCGTCCCCCAGGAACCCGAGGATGCCTGGAATCGTCTGGATCTCGTGCAGAATCTCCTCGTTGTCTTCCAGTTCCAGGATCATGTAACCGGGCATGAAATACTGGCTCTTGATCTTCTTTTCACCCTCGGACATCTCGGTCACCTGCTCGGTGGGCAGCAGCACGCGCTTCACCTGGTCCGGCAGCTTCGCCTGGAGGTTTTCCAGGTAGCGCTTGACTTTCTTCTCCTGCCCGCTGCGGATGTGCAGAACAAACCAGTTAGTCATAAGGGTCTCGTTGGCCCAGGCAAAGGATACCGGTGAAAAGAACGGCCGGTTATCCCAGGATGAGCCTTATCAAACGCGAAAAAAACTCGTCCAGGATACCGGCAAAAAGCGCCAGAATCAGCACCAGGAAGAGCACGAAAGCCGTCAGCTGCTCGAGCGCCTTGCGCTGGGGCCAGGAAATCTTCCTGAATTCCGACTTGACGCCGTCGAAGTAAACCCGCAATCTAAGAATCAGTTTTTCCATGTACGCAGGCCCGGAGGGAGTTGAACCCCCAACCTACGGATTTGGAGTCCGTTGCTCTGCCAATTGAGCTACAGGCCTAAATTTGTCGTCTCCGCCTCCGTCAAAACTCACTTGGTTTCGCGGTGCAAAGTATGTTTTCGGCAGGCGCGGCAGTATTTCCTGGCTTCCAGCCGCTCCTTCTTCTGTTTCTTGTCCCGGGTGGAATTATAATTCCGGCGATGGCATTCGCCGCATTCCAGGGTTATCAGTTCGCGCATGTTGGTCTCACTCGATGACGTCGGTGACCGCGCCGGCGCCGACGGTGTGGCCGCCCTCGCGGATCGCGAAACGCTGGCCCTTCTCCATCGCGATCGGCGTGATCAGCTCAACCTCGATGTTGGCGTTGT
>Ga0116143_10000684_pt1 | contig 45523 bp, 32 predicted proteins | sample AD_UKC034_MetaG_FD_89745 | JGI IMG/M metagenome (GOLD analysis project Ga0116143, IMG submission 89745) | Active sludge microbial communities of municipal wastewater-treating anaerobic digesters from USA - AD_UKC034_MetaG | ecosystem: Engineered > Bioreactor > Anaerobic > Digestate | place: USA... | reverse complement strand
GCAACTCTTTTAAACAGTTATCTTGGTAGAGGCCCGAAACTCCGCTTAGATACTGGATAACACAAACGATCCCGACGAAACCCCTGCCAGAAGCCGTACCAATTCGCTTACCGAGAATTGCTGGCTTCCTCTTGTACGTCATGACTATTCACGATAAGATATGCTACAATACAATTTAGTCAAGAAGCAAATTTGCAGGACATGAGAGTATGTTTGCCAAAATCGCTGCTGCAACCATTTCAGGGTTCGAAGCCAGCCCGGTGTTTGTTGAAACCGATATCGCAGGTGGGTTGCCCGGTTTTGATCTGGTTGGTCTGCCTGATCCCTCAGTTGCTGAATCATGGCAGCGCGTGCGTTCGGCTGTTAAGAATTCAGGGTTTCCGCTGCCATCGGGGCGCATAGTTGTCAATCTCGCCCCGGCCGACCTGCGCAAAGAAGGGTCGGGCCTCGATCTGCCCATTGCGGTTTCGATACTTGCCTCAATGGAAATTATACCTGATCAGCTCAGTCGCAATTACATCTTTGTCGGTGAACTCAGTCTGAATGGCGAGTTGCGCCACACCCGCGGCGTTCTGCCAATCGCGCTCATGGCGTTGCAGCTCGGCTACAAGGGCATCGTGCTGCCGCGTGACAACGCACGTGAAGCTCTGGTAGTGCCTGAACTTGAGGTCATTTCCTATACGACTCTGGGCGAACTGGTTTCTGCATTTTCTGGAGGTTGCACGCCTGTTGCCGACCTGCCGACTCACGATCACGATCGACAGAGTGAAGAAATTTTTATTTTCCATGACTTAACCGGCATCAAAGGCCAGACCATGGCCCGCCGCGCTCTCGAAATCGCGGCTGCCGGTGGTCATAACATCATTTTTTCGGGCCCACCGGGTTCAGGCAAGACAATGCTGGCCCGGGCGCTGCCTTCAATTCTGCCACCACTCGATTTTGTCGAAGCGCTTGACGTGACGCGCATTTACAGCATTAAAGGCCTGTTGCCACCCGGTGCCGGGCTGATCAGGCAGCGACCTTTTCGCGACCCGCACCATACAATTTCTGATGTAGCCTTGATCGGCGGTGGAAGGTCACCCGGACCGGGTGAAGTTTCGCTGGCTCACCATGGCGTGCTCTTTCTCGATGAGCTGCCCGAATTCAAGAAGTCGGTTCTTGAGGTTCTGCGAGAACCTCTTTCTTCAGGTTCGGTTTCGATTTCTCGGGCTGCCCAGACCTGCCTGTTTCCTGCTCGCTTTTTGTTGGCTGCCGCAATGAACCCATGCCCATGCGGCTTCAGCACTGATCCTGATTCTAACTGCGTTTGCGACAACCGCCAGATAAGCCGATACCGACAGCGACTTTCGGGGCCTCTGCTCGACCGTATCGATCTGCAGGTGCATGTGCCGCGTCTGCAACCATGGGAACTTGCCGAAAAGCCTGCCGGAGAGAGTTCGGAGACTGTTCGCGAAAGAGTTGTCAGGGCGCGCAACCTTCAAAAGCATCGCAACGATCCTGCCGGAACAATTCTCAATGCCAATCTTTCCGGCAAAAAAATCGAACAGTTCTGCCGTATCGATGCAGAATCTCAGAAAATGCTGATCGCCGCCGCCCGTCGCTTTACTCTTTCGGCCAGGGGCTATGACAAGGTGTTGCTTATTGCCCGAACTATCGCTGATCTCGATGAGTCTGAGTCGATTGCGGCCACACATCTGGCCGAGGCCCTGCAGTATCGCACCAATGGTCTGTTCGACCATCTTTCCTGATCTGATGAAGCCTGAGATTTTAGTCAGGCAGACTGCTATAATGTGACTTGAAGCAAGAACTCATGATGTCATTGAAAGGTTGACCGGATTATGAAAAAGACGATAACCCTGCTGCTCCTGGCGATTATGGTGGCGATGCCGCTTGGCGCAACTTCAATGGAAGACTGGAAAGACCAGGTGCTGTATTTCGTTTTTATCGACCGCTTCGCCAACGGTGATACCAGCAACGATCGAGAGGTCGATCCATCTGATATCAACGGTTTTCATGGTGGCGACATCAGTGGCCTGCTTGCCCGGCTGAAATATCTTGAAAGTCTTGGCGTAACCGGCATCTGGCTGAGTCCTTTTCTAACCAACCGGCCTGACCGTTTTTTTAAGCATCAGCCCTATCACGGCTACTGGATTCATGACTTCTGGTCTGTCGATTCGCGTTTTGGCAGCGAGGCCGAACTCGTTGAACTTCGTCGGCGCCTGCGCGGGTCAGACATGAAACTGGTTCTCGATATGGTCGTCAATCACATGGGTTATGATGCGCCCTTTGCAGAGGCAAACCCCGACTGGTTCAATCCGCCGCTCGATATCGCCGACTGGAACGACACTGAACAGCTCATCAACCGCAGAATTTTCGGTCTGCCTGACTTTGCTTCGCAAAAGCCGGTAGTTAAAACCTTTTTTCGGCTGGTGGCACGTCACTGGGTCGAACGCCTGCGGCCAGATGGATTCAGACTCGATGCGGTTAAACATGTGCCACTCGAATTCTGGCGTGATTTCAATACTTCAGCGCAAACTGCCGGTGGTTCTGGTTTTCTGCTGCTGGGCGAATACCTTCATGGCGACCCGAAGGCAAATCTGACAGTCTGGAAAGACGGTGAATTCAACAGTCTGTTTGATTTTCCGCTTTACTACACGATGAAAGATGTTTTTGCCGGTGGCGCCGACATGCGTCGACTGGCCTCGCGCATCTACTTTGATCGCAATTATCCCGACGCCGGGCTGTTGGCCACTTTTCTCGACAATCACGATCTTGACCGCTTCATTACCTCGTGTGGTGACGACGGGCGAAAGTATAAGCTGGCGCTTGCTTTTATGCTCACAGCTCGCGGCATACCCACTTTGAACTATGGTAACGAGCAGGGACTGGCCGGAGCCCATCAGCCTGAGCCCGAGAACCGACGTTCGATGGTATTCGATACCGGCAGCGAACTGTTCAGATTTACCCGCGAACTCATCGCTCTGCGTAAGAGCAGCCCGGCTTTGCGGCGAGGGCTGCAGTTCAATCTGCACGCAGACGCCAGTACTTATGCTTTTGCCCGGCTGATGCCTGATCAGATGGCGATTGTCGTGTTCAACAACGATGAGCAACCCCGCCAGATTGATTTTGCTCTGCATGCCGCAGGTCTGCCAAAAGTAATGGATTCAAAAATCGGCCAGGCCCGGGCAATTGTGCGTCAAGGTCGACTGCAGACTTCGCTGGCCGGTAAAAGTTTTGCGGTATTCATCTCTGACGTCAGTACCGGTCATTACGAAAAGCTGTTTCGACACTGGCAGAAACGCTTTTTTAATGAAAAAGCCTGGGGCAGCCGCACGGTCACGCTCAAACTCAAGGCCTCATATCTGCCGGAAAAAGCGAAAGTCTATTTCACCGGCAATTTCCCCGAAATTGGCGACTGGAGCAATGATGGGCGTAAGGCTCTGCCGATGCAGAAAATCTCAGATGATGAATATGTGGCGACAGTAAAAATGCCGCTGGCACGCATTTTTGAGGGAAAGTGCTTTTATCGCCTCGAGGATCAGACCGTCTGGCAGCCCGGCGATAATCTTATCGCCGAGGTTGCCGATACCGGTGTTGAATACATTCACATGGACTGGGAAAACCTCGATTAAATCTCGATTTCCTGTTCCATTTCTTTTTCGCACTGCTCTATGAGGGTCTTGAGATTGTCGGCTTCGACGCCGGTGGGCGTGTGACCGAGATACTTGCGTGCGACATCGACGGCGTCTCTGAACTGGCGCTTGCGAGCATAGATGACGGCAAGATTATAGTAGACCTGAATGAACTTCGGGTCGATTTCGAGAACCTTCATGTAAGCGGTAATTGCTTCGTTTATGCGGCCTTTCTCGAATTCTTCGGTGCCGATGTTGTAATAGGCTGCAGCATCTTTGGGGTTGAGCTCGATGGCTTTCTTCCAGAGGTCGATGGCCTGGTCGTACATGCCCTTGTTGTAATAGGCGATACCCAGCTTGTTGCGGGCTTCTGAATCCTGTGGGTTATACTTGATGACCCTTTTCCAGATTTCGATTGCCTTGTCATACATTTCGCGATTATGGTAGGCAGTGGCCAGATTCGAGAGAATGTCGGCATCTTCTGGCTTGTATTTGAGCGCCTTTTCCCAGCACTCAACTGCCTTGTCGAACAGTTCGAGCTTGATGTAGGCAATACCGAGCTTGTTGTAAAGTTCGCCGTTCTCGGGGGTGATTCTGATCGCGTCTTCCCATTCAGAGATGGCCTGATCGAACATGTTCTTCTGAAAATAGGCGATACCAAGGTTGTTGTGGGCATCGACATCGTTCGGCGCCAGTTCTACCACTTTGCGCCACGAAAGAATCGCATCGTCGATGAGGCCCTTTTCGTCATAAGCATTGCCCAGCACGAAATGGGTGTTGGGGTTGTTGGGATCGAGTTCGATCGTCTTTTTCCAGCAGGAAATGGCGTTGTCGAGTTTGCGCTTCTGCCGATATGCGTGCCCCAGCTTGAAGTAGAGATCAGGATCGGTGGGGTTGAGCGCTTTCGATTTTTCCCATTCGGTGAGTGCCTCGTCGAAACGTTGCAGGTTGTAAAAGGCGATACCAAGGTTGTGATGTGCTTCAAAGTGGTCTGAGTCGATTTCGATAGCTTTCTGCCACTGGAATATCGCTTCCTGAGTCTTGTTAAGCTTCGAGTAGGCGATGCCAAGCTTGTGGTGCAACTGCGGGTCGTCGCTTACATAAGAAATCGCCCGGTTCCAGAATTTGGCGGCTTCGGCAAAATCTTCGAGACCGCAGTAGGCATTACCGATTTTTTCGCAGATGTCGGCGTCTTCACTGCGTTTTTCGCGCACGGTGTTCCAGTAGGTGATAGCCTTCTGGAAGTTGCCGGAATTGTATTGTGCAACGCCAAGATTGAAGTGGGCTTCGATGTCGTTGGGGTTGAGCGAAATACACTTTTCCCAGCTTTTGATGGCCTTTTCGAGATCGTCGAGTTTGCCGTAGGCCGAGCCGAGTTTGAAGTAGACTTCTGAGCTGTCAGGGGTCAGATCGAGAATCTTCTGCCAGGTTTCGATGGCTTCGCGATGCTGATTGAGCTTGCTGTAGGCGTTGCCAAGATTGTTGAAAATCTCAGGCTGGCGTGGGCTAAGTGCCAGAGCCTTTTTCCATTCGTCGATAGCCTGCTGGTACATTTCGAGGCGGTAGAAGACGATGGCGAGATTGTTGTGCGCTTCTGAGTTCTTGGGGTTGAGTTCGATCGACTTCGAAAAAGCGATGACGGATTTATCGTCGAGACCCTTGTTGTAATAGGCAACACCGAGTCTGAAGAAAATATCAGCATCATCAGGATTAAGGTTGGCAGCTTTTTCCCAGAGGGCGATAGCCTGGTCTTCCTTGCCGAGATTGTAGTAGGCGATGCCAAGCTTGAAATGAATCTCGGGATCATGGCTTCTGACTTCGAGGCATTTTTCCCAGTAGTCGATAGCCTTGGAATCTTCGCCCTTATTGTAATAAGCGATACCAAGGTTATGAAGCACCTCGTAATTCTGCGGGTCGAGCGAAACCGCGATTTCCCATTCCTTCAGCGCTTCATCGATGCGATTGAGCTGGTAATAGGCAACGCCGAGTTTGAATCTGGCTTCGCTGTTCTGTGGGTTCTTGATCAGTGACTGCACCCATTCTGCAATCGCCTGCTCATATTGCCCCTTGGTGTAGTAGGCTATGCCCAGGTTATAATGGGTATTCGCTTCGTCCTGCAGATAAGTACGCTTCATAAGGCCTCCAAACTCTACTTTGTTTTATTTTCAGGTTCGCTTTTGCCGTGACCTGGCGTGGCGACGATATCATATTTCTGAACCATCGAGTTGATGGTGTTTCCAAACATCTCAAGTACCGATTTAAGGCGGTTGCTTCGCTTGAAACTGTAGTTAAAGCTAGCATCTGCCATTTTTATTCTCTGCGATTGTAGTTGGAACCGGTGTCTGAAAGCAAGCTTTTCTGGAAAAATATTTGGCTTTTTCAGGCTTGTCGGCGATTCAGCTTTCGCCCGCTGATCATTGAATGTCAGAGTGAAGATGTCGACAACATTGAAGTTGCGTTCAACGATTTCGCGCATCAGGTAACAGGTGAACAGATCGAACGAATTGATGATTATCGCATCATCTCTCAGCTTGCGGAAAATCATCATTTTGACTTTTCTGCTGCTGATTTTCTGGATGATGTTGAATGCCGCCGGCCGGTCATACTGAGTTTTGAAATTGTCGTCGTAAACGATATCCCGGCAAATTTTCTGTGGCATGCTCAGTTTGGGCTGCAGTCGATATGCGGCATGAAACTTCATTTCGAAAGGTTTCTTGAGAGAAGGCTTCATTCTGGCTGCTTTGATGCGGACATGCGCCGGCATCGTTGACTGCTCAAAGCCCATATACTGGCTAAAAGATCTTGGGGTTGGCAGAGTGCGGCGCTGCAGGGTCACCGGTTGCTTTTGCTGAATTTCTCTGCGAAAGCTGACAGCCGCCGGCAACCTCTCGGGAAAACAGAATGGCAGATAAGGCACCAGTGCTTTGGGTTCCAGCAGTGAGGTTTCGGCTGTGCTGTCGTCGGGCTGACGATACACTGCCATTTTGTTGAGACCGGTAAGAACCCGGCTCAGCTGCATCTGAATATGGTTCTTTTCACGCTGCAGGGCGTCGATCGTTTTTACCAGCTCGGTTTCTCTTTGCTGCAGAGCATCCAGAGACAGCCGCAGTTGTCGGTTGCTGTTGGCAATATGATCGAGATCGCTTATTGCTTTGTCATTGTTCTTTTTGAGGCCCGCGTTCTCAGTTTGTGTTGCTGCCAGCGCCTGCTCTTTCTGCTTTATCTGGTCTTCGTAATCAGCGCATAAACTCTTGAGATGGTAAGTGCGGGCGCGAAGATCCTGAAGCTCGAGGTTGACAGCTTCAAGCTCCTTTTCGCGAGACTCGAGATTGGCGGCAGCGCTTGAATGCTTCAGGCTCAGATCCTTGCTGTGCAACTGCATCTGAGTCAGCTGGATGTTGATCGCGTTGAACCTTTCCTGCAGCGCCTGGTGCTGCTTCTGCAGATTGCGGTTCTCAACTACTGAGTCTGCCAGACTGGTTTTAAACTCAACGATTTTATGTTCTTTTTCTGCCAGGATGGATTTAAGCTCTGATAGAGTCGAAAGGGTATCCGGTTCACCCGCGACCTGTCGACGAAGTGCAGCAAAATCGATGCTTTCGAGCTGTTCGAAAAAACCGGCAATTCCGCTGTCAGAGTCGTTTCCTGCCCGCTTTTTCAATACAGCGGCCAGACTGCGGCAGATTATTTCGAGCGCATCAAGCTGTTCAGCTGCATTGAGCTCGGTAATGGCAGGCTTTTTTTCCATCCGGTGTAGTTTATCTAGATGTGCTGATACAGGCAGACGCTGACATTGTCGCCGGCGCCGTTAAGGTAGGAGGCTTTTATCAGATTGTTGGCCAGCAGTTCAAGATCGGTGCCCTCGGCAGAATACACATGGGCAATGACTTGACTGATCGTTTCATCTTCAACGAAGCCGCAGAGACCGTCTGAGCAAAGCAGCAGCAGATCTCCCTTCTCAAGCACCATGTTCTTGCGGTCGACTTCAGTTGTTTCGCCGATGCCAAGGGCGCGCGTGATAACATTGCGCTGCGGGTGAGTAAAGGCTTCTTTGGCAGTAATTCTGCCGGCTTCGACAAATTCCTGCACGAGTGAGTGGTCTCTGGTCAGTGCTGTCAGCTCATTTCGACGATAGCGGTAACATCTGCTGTCGCCGACATGCGCCAGAGCGAGCGAGTCTCGATAGATCAGAGCGACGACGATTGTTGTGCCCATGCCTTCCATGTCAGGGTTTTGACAGGCCTTGTCATAGATTGCCTTATTGGATTTGACAAAACACTCTTCGAGAAAGACGGTCTTGTCAGAGTTCAGCAAATGTTCCGGCTGTTTCTCGAAAAGATTCTTGACCATGTTTTCTTTGACCGTCTGAACAGCCAGCATCGATGCATATTCGCCGGCTGCTGCTCCTCCCATTCCATCTGCGAGTATCAGGGCAGTCAATTCTATTTTGTTGCCGAGTGGGCCGCAATACTGCATTGCCATACTTTCAGCATAATCTTCGTTGTTCGGGCGCACTTTGCCTTTATCGCTCAGGGTAAAGAATCTCATAAGTTTTCTCCAGCTTTTGCTTTACAGCATTCTAATCTCTCGCAATACGCAAGTCAACGGCAGAAGCTAAAAAACAGGCGAATTTATATTGCAGCTCATATTCGCATTCTGGCTCTTTTTTCGAGAATCTGCGGCAGGTCAAGCCACTCCGGTATTACCGGATGTCGATATTCGCTTCTGGTCGGCTTTATCGCCAGAGTGTCTTCTGTGAGCGATTTTTCTGAGACGTCGAGGTAGAGGTCGTAATCATCAAGATTCATCGCCATGTGAAGTATGAACAGCTGAAGATTTCGGCGGTATTGAGGCCTTTGCTGGAAGCTCATGTTGAGGTTAAAATCAGCATCATGGTATGAGTCAGGTGCAGAGGCAGGTATTGTATGAAGTATTGCATGAGCTGTGCCCTTGCTGGCAACGAGTGTTCGCTCAGCAGTCAGCATGCGAAGATGTGGCAAACAGCGCGCTGGCATACGGAATTCAACAATAGCTGGGGCCTCGTTGATGGTGTTGTCATGCTCCAGTGCATGCGCCTTTTCTCGAAAGGTTGTTGAAACGGCGGCGCGGATTGTCGAAAATTTCGGGGCCCTGATGCTGGTTGAAGCAACTGAACAGGAAAAGTCCGGCAAAACCCTGTCGATTTTGATGAAGCTGCGCAGCAGAATGATCCAGTGTATGCTGCCAGTATCAAATCGTGCCGGAAACGCCATGGTGGCCTGGTCTTTGAATGTTGCGCTTTTTGCCATATTACTGGCAAGGTAACCCTTGATCTGGCCCCTGACGTGTTTGAATCTGCGCATTTTAAGCCTGGGAATATCAACCAGTCTGAGAAAATGTTTCAAATCAAACTGCTGCGGCAAGCCGGGTTTTTCATAATCCAGTCTCTGTTCAAGTCTGATCTGTCTGTCCTGATATGAAACTTTGTGTGAATCTGTCGGCGAATAGAGGAAACTGTTATAGCGGCGCAGATAGTCTGAGTCTGCGCGCTCACCGAGAGCAATCTGACTGCTCGTGGTAAGTTGAGCGAATGACATGAAGCAGCTGTTGAGACCGATCTGGTCGAAAAAAGTCAGGCGGTCAAGCTGGGGTTCTTCAGCTGCGCAGTAATCGACAGTTAATTCGGGTAATCTGGTTTCTGGTTTCCATGGAAAACTATAAGTTCGGTAGCGTATCTTGTAAGTGATTTGCTCGGCACATTTGTTTTGAACCGGGAAATCAACCGTATTTCTGTATGCTTTCGGGCTATAAAAGTGAAGGCGCGGGCTGGGGCAGGCGAATTTTTCATACTGTGATATCTTTTGCTGGAAGTGGATTCTGGCAAAATGATTGAGGCTCTCAGGCTTAATTAGATTCAATTCGTAACAGTGGTGCTCCATGTCAAAAAATCTGGCGCAGCGCAGAAGAAGGCGTCTGATACCAGGCATGCACATGTCATGAATTTCTTCGTCTAAAGATATGAAATGATGCTTTGACTCTAATCTGTCCGCATTGAATCCTGAATGCTGCTTATGCCTGTATCTTGCCAGCAGCGGGTTATAAGCCATATTGGAATTCAGTGTGCGATACCGTTGCATGCCCCAGTTGTGACTGAAGGTGACTATGGCTTCTGGTTTGTCAATTTTGCCAGACTGATCGTTGTCTGCTTCAAGATAATTCTCCTTCTGCAAACTGCCTGTTTCAGGATAAAGAAATCGGCGGGGATTTCTCAGACTCAGTGGTGGCAGAAAGACTTTCTCGCGGGCAGGAAAATATGAGTCGAAGATGAGGATTCTGATTCTGTCTAACAGCAGATACGCAAAAGAAACGGCTGATTCAATTGGCTGGAATCGCTCGACCGGCTGATTGAAAGTCGGAAACCCGAATGGATAGGGAGAAAGCCTGATTCTGCATCTGTAAGTTTTTTTTGTGAATTCCCATGCCGGCGGGTTGATGAAATTGCGCTGTTCTATGATTTCAGGTGTTTGCTGTCCCATGATCGGCATTTTAAGCGGCAATTGGGTCGTGATGGTTGCCGGAGCGCATTCTCCGGTCTTGAATCTCTCAAGTCTGCCGCGATAGGCCGGAAAAAATGCCTTTGCAGTGGCTTTCAGACGACAAAGAGCTGTCTCGTGCATTGCCGGGCATGCGCGCGCTTCCTTTATTCTTAATACTGTCTCGGCGAATAATATTCGGCGTGCAGCCTTTAACGCAGAAGTCTTGAAACCATTGTTTATGCGGCGGAGTCTGAAGCGCAGTGATCTGAGAGCACTGCGCCGGCCCGGCATCTGTTGCTTGAAGTCGGCTCTGAATACTATTTTAGCAGGTAAAGCTCTGCGGCTGTGTTCTGGAAGGAAGATGTCGGTGAAGCTGAGCGCACTGAGCTTCATCAGAAATGGGGTGGGGCGCAGATAAATGGCTGCGCAGGGAGACGGCCGTAATATATCGGTGACAAAGAATCGTTCGATCTGGCGACCGTTTGCAGGAGCCTTAAATGACAGAGTTGTGCAAAGTCCGTGTTTCTTTTTGCTGACGTCAGTTAAACAGTTTTTGACAGCCAGTCTGCAATAACGTGCATGCCTGGCTGATAAAAAGCACATTGTACTGCGCCGGTTGCAGAAGTGCTGGCTGGTTGACGTATCGCTCAGAGCTGAATGCTGAATGGCAGTATTTTTAGTGATGGTGTTAAGAGGTCTGAATGCGGCGTTGAGTGTTTCTGGCAGAACCATTCTGGTCGCCAGATGGCCACGACTGAGCAGTTGAGTAGGCTGGAGGGAAGGCTCAGCATAGTCAGCACGTCTGAGGGTGAGTTTCAACCTGAAACGACTTCGGGCTGCGCTGCAGACAATCTTCAGTCGCGGATTTGCAGAAAAACTTTTTTGTTTGTCTACCTTGTCGCTCAGCTGCAATCTCTCTGGAAAGCCATTTTTTCGAAAGGTGCAGATTCTTGCTTGTGCATTAAGGCGGGAATTTTCCTGGGCGGTTGGGCCGATTGAATGGCTGATACTGCATGGTATAAGCGAAGGCTCACGCAAAGACGCCGACCAGGTCGAAATTAAATCAATATACGCTGAATGAGCAGCCTTGTTGATGCCGGGATCCGGCCGCAACTCGGTTTTGCAGCAGATGACAAGATTGCGGGCGTAGTCGGAGCGCGAATCGAATCTGTCATTTTTGTTTCTGTATGCAGTTGCAAAAAGATCAGGAAATGAACTTGTCTTATTCACAGATCGATATGAGCTGACAATATTCAGAAAGCCATAATCTCCGGGATATGGTAGAAATTCGCATTCTATCGGGTGAAATGAATGAAATCGCTGCTCAGTCTGAAGGTATCTGGCTGAAAAAAACAGCTGCTGGTCTGGCAGTGCAAATCTGTCTGGCTGTCGACTGGCACGAGGTTTGAACTTGTCGCACTCTGCTTTTTGTAAGATGTCTCCCGGTAGACTGCGATACATCAGCTTTCCTGCAAAAGCTTTTTCACCAAGTATCGACATTTTGCCGGCCAGGACCAGAAATTTGTATGTGCCGGCCGCCTGGTTTCTGCTGTCAAATCTTGTTGCGGAAAAAGGAGATCCGGTCAGTTTGTAAGAAGCTGAAAACTTTGATTTGATCTGGTATTCAGCTTTTGGCTGCATGTCGGCACGAATGCTCAGAGCTTTATTGGCGATGCCCGGATTGTCGCATTTGTCACTAAATACAAAGGGTGTGGAATCACCTTTGTCTATGGCTGGTCTGAATCTTTTTTCGGCCGAAGCGGCTTTCTGCTGACGGTAAAGCTGCTCTGAACTGTTAGCATAGCACTTCTTGGCGAATCTGTCTTTGGATGGCATTATGGGCAGGTTCTTTTCAGCCAGCACAGGTTTCCCTGCCAGACTCATCAGTCTTCTAATGAAAAAACCTTTCCCCGACGGCTGTGGTGGTTCGTCGAAGACTGGTAGATCAGGGTTGCTGGTCTGCTTGAGACTCATGCTTGCAGCCGGCTGTTAACTTGACTGAACTTTTCGCTGGCCTGCCGCGCCAGGCTCATAACATCTTTCAGGCGTAATTTACTTACTTTTACCGCACTTCGCAAAAAGTTCTGTGAAAGCTTGCCGGTCGGTTCTGTCCCCTTCAGGCAAAAGCTGGCTGACTGACTTATTACGGCATTGCCGGTTTTGAATGCACGTCTGGGTTCAGCTGCTCTGGCAAGATGAGCAGCTGAAAAAGAGACAGCCTGCTGCCGTTTTACTGCAAGAGACCAGAGAAGATGGCGATAAAGCGTTTCGATGCTGTCTGGAAAAAGTGCGCGGAAATGCTTTTTGCCCGCTTCAATCTTTTTCCAGGTTCTGGCCGCAGATTTGGGGAGTGATTGCCTGACCATGTGAAGAGCGCTGCAGGCGGGCCAGATACCTTTACTGTGGCGACTGCAATTGGCCGTGAAGGTATCGTCTGCTGAAAATATTATCTGACTCTCATGGTCCAGCACTTCGCTTTCGGCCTTCATGACAGGAAATTCGAGAAGATTCGGCCATTCAATCTTGCGGGTGCGCAGCGGGCAATCGCCGAATGATGGTAAAATGCTGCGGAACACAGGTTCTACGAAGCGCTCGGAATAAATGTGCTGGTAATCAAATCTTGTTGTTTCAATCATGGCGGTAATATCAATCCGGTCTTTCAAGCTGGTGCTGACGGCATGATAAATCTGGCGGCTGCCAATTCTTATCGAGAGCGTATAAAGATCTGGACTTGCGATGGCGAAAACTGAGCTGCGGGAGCTGAGCTGCAGACTGTCAGACTTGTAGGTTCTGGCGGCAGGCATTCGATAAGATACGTCGTGGCCGGTAATGATCTGAACGAGATGTGGAGCAATCGTTGCCGAGAACTTCTCTGGCAGCTTCCGGCATGAAAGTTGTCTGTAGACTGGCTTTTGCCCCTTTAGTGTGGCGGCTGGCCGTATTCGCTTTTCACTGAGCAGATGGCCGGGAACTGGCGGGCGGGCAAGCATGACCCTGATATCGGTGATTCTACCCTTGACCGGCGGGAATTTTCTGATCTGTGCGCCTGCGTCTAGAATGACGTCATTTCGCGTCGATTGCAGATTACTGATGTCGCGATAGTTTTTAAGCGGTTTCGGAACGAAAGTCGTTTTAAGAATCTGATCTCTTAATGCTGGCAATGAAGAGGATTTTCGGTATGCCAGATTGTGATAGTCACTGCCGGCGGCAACGAAGTGATGAGATATGTCGGCACGGTCAAGTGTCAGGTGCTTTTTAATTCCTTTGTGAACAAGCTCTGTAAAAGGTTGTCGAAAGAATACGGCGTAGTCGAAACAGTAAAGTCGAGAGCTTCGTTCATTGTTGAGGCTGCTTTTGTGGGCGAGTTTATAAACTGTTGGCAGAAACCGGTGGTCAACCATGACGTCTTCAAGCTTGAATGTCGAAGGCAATTTCAGCTCGGCATATCCCAGATAGCTTTCCTTGGCCGGGTTAGCGTTGTCCAGAGCGAATGTCGCAGGTGACAGAATTCCGGTCTTTTCGAAAATCGAGGCCCTGAAGGTTTTGGCCTCCTCGGTGAACGTGAACTTGAAGTGATCTGAGATGAGAGTGCTTTTCGATTTGTCGAGAATGATCAGATCGGTTGATGGTTTGAGGCTGAGGGCCACTTCTCTGGCATTATCATTTCTTAGATCGAAACAGTCGCGCCAGTTGTGATCCTGTGGGCGCATCAACCTCTTTTTGCTATCTGGCATGCCTATAGCTGCCGATGCGCTTATATAGATGATTGGTGGAATCTGCTGCTGATGTATTTTCGGCAGTTCATCTCCTCGCGTCAGATATATGCCGGTAGAGATGATGGGGGATGTATGTCTGGGACTTTGCAGCAGTGCGGTTTTTCTGGTGAATTCCTGTGGTATCAGACAGGATACCCTGGCGGTGAATCTGCTTTCCGCATCTACCGGCATGTTTCTGGCAAAGATATCGGGCAGGTTGCCGAGAAGAGTATGATTTCTCTCGTGCAATTGGAAAGCAGGCGTGAACTCAAGGGCATGTCGCATTGTTCGACGATCGTTTCTCTTTGCGAACATGCTGTATTCTGGCAAAAAGACAGGAAAATAACTGGTGGCGAGGTCAAATTCTGGTGGAATGAAAAAGTGCGTGACCCCCGGCAGTTCAGGCTCTTTATCCGGTGCGAAGCAGCTCTTTTTGAACTGTTTGCGCATATAGCCGAGAACCTCTGAAAGTGATGGGATCTCGGGCATGTCGAGATTTGGCCGGAACAGAATTGGTGAGGGGTAGCGCCCGCGTGTCGGCAAAAAATCAAAATCGCAGCGCAGCCGACAGTCGACTGAACTGGCAAAGCGGTCGTCAAAACGATATACAGGTTTTACTGAGAGCGCCGGCCGGTCTTGTTTCAGAGCAGTATCTTCGGTTTCCGGCAGTTGATAATTTCTTCTAAAAGGCCAGATAGCAGGAGAGAGCCGGTCTTTGAGGGCATGCTTCTCTTTAAGATCGATCGTTCTCTGAATGCCAGCAAGAGGCTGTCTAACGCCGGTCAGACGTATTCTGATGCGGTAATTGCCATCACTTTCCTCAAGAAAGACTTGAATATCAGAGGGGTGCTGGAAAAGGCGACGTGCTGATGTCGACTGAATTTTATCAAGGTATGGTGAAAGTTTTTCGAGAAGCTGGCCATCCAGACAAGGCTGGTAGTCACTGGTCTGCTCGTAGAGAGTTCTTCCCAGGCCCCTGACAGTGCCGGTCAGCATCCTGAACAGGCTTGAAATCGTCTGGTGAATGACAGAATTGTGATCGAGAACCAGAGGCGCTGCTGCCTGGCGCTGGTAAGAGAATTCTTCACTGATTCCGACTGTGTAGGTTGTCGGAAAATTGAAGAGACTTCTAAGTTCGAGGCCATTAAGAGTGTTTTCGGCGAGTTTCTGATCTTCAACCGTCGCAGGTACGCGATTGAAAAGCAGCAGGGTATTTTCCTGCAGCTGATAGTAAAAAGCGGGGTTCTCCTGGATAAGCGCATCGAGGCTGACCAGGCTCTTTTCATCTGCCTGCGAGACTATTATCGATAAGGGGCTCTTGCCGCGCCAGAGATGCTGACGGGCTAGAAGCAGCGAAGCCTGCCGGGCATGCTGCGGCCCTGACGGAAAATTCACCATGACCGTATCGAAGCAGGCAGTAATCTGTATGAAAAAGTCACGCAGCGTCGTGTCACTGAAAAGCATCGACGCATCTTTGAGCTTGTGCGCCGGGAAATACGATATCAGGCTGGTTTCGGTAAAATAAAAGTTTTTCTGGTAACGCGAATCCTGATGCTGAGAAATCAGCGAAATATCAGAGTATTCCTGCAGGCTGATTGAACGGGGAAATGTGCTTTTCAGTTTCAGCGGTGTGTCTGCATCGAGATCGACAATGGCGATCCGCTGGCTGGTGTTGTTCAGGTAGATCGAGAGGTTGGCAAGCATGGTTGACTTGCCGGAACCGGCTCGCATCGAGCTGAAGAAATATACGGGTGTTAGAAGAGATGCCTTCCCCATGGTATGCACATCATACCATAATCAATGGTTGCTGCAACTACAAATAATTACAATTCGATGATCATGCCTTCGCGGGCAAAATCGGTAGCAGCAAACAACCGGCGGGCATCTTCTTCCATCTTGCGCAAAAACTCGTCGTTATGAAGTGGCTCGTGGTGTGTAATGACCAGTCGTCTGGCACCGGCTGCCTTGGAAGCCCGAATGCCCTCTTCTGCGGTTGAGTGCCCGAAGCCCTGTTTTCCCGGGCCTGGCAGGTCATATTTATGTGGTGCATACTCTTCGGGGGTATACTGGCCATCATATATTAAAACATCAACATTCTCGGCGAGACGCAAAAGATTCTGATCGATAGTGCCATCAGAAGGGTGTTCGCAGTCGGTTGCCAGAGCCACCGACGATTTGCCGTCTTCGATTCGATAGCCGAGCACGCCATTTGGGTGCACGAGCTTGAGAGCCGAGATCGTGGTATCGCCAATGGTTATGCGGTTGTCTTTGAGCGTTTTAAAATTGATGTTCGAAGACAGATAGTTGAGGTCGACCGGAAAATAGTAGTTATCCATCTGGCCGCGCAGAGTGGCTTCGAGACGGTCGCCGACATCGGCTGCGCCGTAGAGATTGAACTCGTTGCAGCAGTCGGTGATTCGATTGCCCTGCATGTCTTTGCGCCCAATGTAGGCTGGTGCGAAGAACGGAAAGCCCTGGATGTGATCCCAATGGGAGTGGGTGAAAAAAATGTGCGCTTTTCCCTTGCCATGAGCGAATTCGGTTTTCATCAGTTCCAGGCCCAGCACGCGTATTCCGGTGCCGGCGTCGAAGATGATGCGTTCGTTACTGCTGTTGATGACTTCGATACAGGTGGTATTGCCGCCGAATTCGACGGTATCTCTACCCGGCGTGGGAATCGACCCTCTGACACCCCAGAACTTTATTATCACCTGACTGATTACCTTTCGCGTTTGGTAATTACGGGCAGAGCGAAACCATCGTTTCGACAACCCTCTCAAGATCTTCACGGCTGTAGAATTCGATTTCTATGCGGCCGCTTTTTTTGCCATGACGAATGCGGACCTTGGCGCCCAGCAGTTCTTGAAGATTGTCTTCAACAGCCCTGACGTGCAGATCTTGACTCATCGCTGATTTACCTTTCGTTTTCGCCGAGCCTGTCGAGGGCTGATGGCGGTTTTGTGCAATACGCTTTTCTATTTCATAAACAGACAGTTGATCCCTGACGATCAGCCTGGCCCAGGTCTTTATCTCGATTGGATCCTTGATTCCGGCCAGCATTTTTGCGTGACCAGCCGAGATCTTGCCTGAGACGACAAGTTCCTGGATGTCGGCGGGAAGCTGGAGCAGGCGGAGCCTGTTGGTAAGAGCGGATCTGCTGCGACCGACCCTTTCTGCAAGCTGGTCGTGCGTGAGACCGTAGTTGAGAAGTATGTCTCTCAGTGATCGGGCCTCTTCTATCGGATTGAGATCCTGACGCTGGATGTTTTCTATGAGTCCGGCCAGCATCGTCTGCTCTTCATCGAGCCGACGCACAACCGCTGGGATTGTTCTGATTCCGGCCAGTTTGCTGGCGCGGTAGCGTCTCTCACCTGACACTATCTGGTAGCGGTCGCCGACAGCTCTGACCAGAACCGGTTGCAGTACACCGTTTTCGCGTATGGACTGTGCCAGTTCCTCGAGCGCCTGTTTATCAAAGATCTTACGGGGCTGATTCGGGTTGGGGAACAACTTCTCCAGCGGCAGCATGTGGAATTCCATTTCTACATTCGCTGTCGGCATACACGAATAGCCCGTGAGTTCTGTATCGGCTGTTTTATCCTGTTGATTTAACAAATTTTTCCGCTCTTTCTTTGTCAGGTTTAACAGAATTTACAGGTTATGTTATCATGACTTTTACACAACGACAATAATTTATTAAAAACAGGAGTCGCCACTATGACCAGTCTTATCTCCACCAGAATATTACGTGCTGGTGTGCTTGTTGTAGCGATGTCAATGTTTATGCTGCACGTAACTCATGCACAGCCGGTTCAGGTTACGCCAGAGTTTCAGCGTGCAATGCAGCAGCTGGCCCAGGGAGCCTATGACGCAGCCGTAGAAGAACTCAAGCCATTACTCGGACAGGGCAAGACTCATGCACCGGCAATGGTCGAAATCGGCAAGATTCGCATCAAACAGGCAGAAGCACAGATGACCAGCGCCCTCGCCAATTTCAGCGAAGCCGCAGAAATGTTGAACGGTGGACTGCAGGCTGGTGGAGTCAGCGGGCCGGAACTGCCTAAAACCCTCTACGATCTTGCCAGAGTGTATGAAGAACGTTTGCGAAATTATCCGATGGCAATCGAAATATATAAAAAGATTATCGAAGAACATCCGGCATTCCTGGCAATTGACAGGGTATATTTCAACCTGGCTACCAGTCATGAAGCGATCGGGCAGATCGAGCAAGCGGCAGAAAACTACCGCAAGATTGTCGCCGACTATTCCTACAGCACTTATTTTACAGCTGCTCGCGAGCGCATGACCAAGCTGGCTGTCGGTACCGGTGTTCAGGACGAAGCCATTTCGACTCAGGAAGACGTAGTAGCTGCGGCTGATGCCGACGATGCTGCCCAGGCCAGTCTTGATCTTGGTGACATGCACGCAGGTTCCGGGAACTTCAAAAAGGCGGCTGAGGCTTATCGTCAGGCTGCCGCTGCGGCCGGAGACCAGGAAGAAGCTGTCGCGGCGTACCGAAAGCTTATCGACGTGCTCGATTCGAAGCAGAAAGACTATCAGGGCGCGGCCAACGCTCTCGAAGAACTTATGGAAAAATACCCGGATGCACCGGGTACCGGTGATCTGGTTTATCGCCTCGGCCGCATCTATGAACAGGATCTCGACTCAATGAAAAAGACGACTACAGTTGATGGTCGGGTGAGATACCGTAAGAGTGCAGAGAATGTAGAAAAGGCGTTGAATTATTATAATTCGGTAACCGAAAAGTATCCTGATGCCGATGTATCAGCAGATGCCTTTTTGCGAAAAGGTGAACTTTACGAAAAGGAACTGCGTGATTATGATCAGGCCAGAAAGTCCTATCAGGAGTTTCTCAGGCGATTTCCACGCCACGAGCAGTCATCGGCTATTCGCGAAAAACTTCGCGATATCGAAGGCTACTGACTATTTCGGTCGTACGGCCGCCAGAACTCTTCTTGTTGTTCTGATTTTTATTGCAGTTGCGCATGCCAGCTTTGCCAGCGCCACTATCAACGGTTTAAGCGGTACCATGCTGGTGCCGGGTCTTGACGTTCTGCCACCTGGCGGCGCGCGAGCGGCAGTGCATCTGATCGGTGAATCAAAATTCAACGAAGCATCTTTCAAGGGTGTGTTCGCTTTTTCAGATGATTCTGAAGTCGCAGTGATCAAGCGTTTTTCCATCGATGGCGCTCAGGATCAGACCGATCCGGTGTTTGCCGGCAAATACAAGATTCGGGCAAACATGGCAGTGGCCGCTTTTATCGACCCGAACGATGATTACCAGAATTCAGTGATGCTGCTCAATGGATTGCCGGGTAACCGGGTAGTGCTCGGCCTTGGCACCAATATCGCCATGAACGAAAACCAGAAGAAGGCCGCGTTTGGACGTTACTCCGAGAACGGAGCCGCCGTTGACCCGATATTCTTTGTTATGGGAGCGAGTTTGAACATCGATCCCGATACCACGTTGACCATGGACTATGCCGGCAATGATTTTGTGGTTGGACTGCGGCACAGGTTCGATGAAGCACTGAGCCTCGATTTTGGCTTTTATACGCCTGATCGGATTCATGATACCAGCAGGTATGTCGTTGGCGCCAACTTTGGCTTTTAAGGCATGATAATTACACTCTTCAACGCACTGTTGATCGTTCTGATAACCTGGCTTGCCTACCTCTACTTCGATCTTCGCGAAAAGGCAATGCCGGCGCATGAGCGCTATTCTAAGCTGATTCGAGGAGTTGCCTCGATCGTCGATTGCATCGAGGGCTATGATAAGAAACATTCTCGCGAAATAGCCGAACTGGCTGAGCGAATAGGTATGGCTTCTGGTTTGCAACCCGAACAATTGCAGAGTCTCAGTGCCGCTGCCATGCTGCATGACATCGGAGAACTTCTTCTGCCGCGCGATCTGGTCAAGAGCGGTAAGAAGCTGGAAGGTGACGATCTTGAACTTCTGCGCACCCATACCCTGCTCGGCGAACTGCATCTCAAAGCACAGATCGAAGAACTCGACGAAGTGCCTTCATTGATCCGCTGGCATCACGAACGTTGGGATGGATTGGGCTACCCGGACAACCTCAAAGGTGAAGAAATCCCGGTGGCTGCGAGAATTATCGCACTGGCAGACGCTATTTCGGCGATGAATGCCCGGCGCGACTACCGAAAACGCCAGTATTCAGGGCACGAAGATATTATCGCAGAGGTGAAGCGCCTGTCGGGTATGCAGTTCGACCCGCAACTTGTTAAAAACTGGGTCAGCATCGGCTGCCCGGTTGAGAGTGGCAAAAAATGACTTTTCGGCTGCAATCAGCCTGGCTGCTCGAGGCGGTTGCCGATATTTCAACCGTCGATTCAGTTTTTTTTCCGTTCATCCACCGTTTCTCTGCGCTTAACTGGCTTAGCCGGCGCGACTTCTCGCTGTCGGTCAACGCTTATTCGGCAAGCCAGGCCATGCTGCTGCGAGCCTGGCTGGATGGGCGAAACGGGGCGTTCAGCGACAGGAATCTGCAGAAATTCAACCAGCAGATTAAAAACCCGCTCGATCTTTCATTGAATCCGTTTCGCGCCTGGAAAGACCGCCTGTTCGACCGGCAGCAGCTTGACTATCTTTTCTACTGGCGCGAAGCTGCTTTTGAAATCGAAGAAGAAACCCAGCGCGAAATTTTCTGGTCGGCAGTGTATCAGATCATGTCATGCTGGCTCAGCAACCGTGTTTGTGAAATGCCGGTAGAATGCCGCCCGGACGAGATGATGGGACTCATGCTTAATCGACATGCTGAGTTCATCAAGGGGCGCGAAGCTAAGATCTCCATATGCAACAGCAGTCTCGAAGAACTGCCCGCCGAAAAGACCTGTCTTACCGTTTTTCCGCTGATTTTTGGTGACGAGGAAAATGCCGAAATAACGCTGCAGGTTGTTTTCGATGCCTGGCAGAACGGTCACGATGACATCGAGCAGGCAAAGCGACAGATGCGCGTGCAGCTGCGAAAATATCAGATCGATTTCAGCAAACCCGACGACCATTATTTGATCAACCGGTTGTCGGCAAACTCCAAAGTCGCAGCCCTGATCTGGTCAGGGCTAGATCTGCCACCGGCACTGTACGAGCAGGAGCTGGTGCGACCTCTGCAGAATAGCCTTTCGACACGATATCAAAAATCCCGTCTGTTGATGAAAGCTGTAGATCGCACCTGCGATGCCTACGATTACCTGCTGCTCTTTTACTGAAAAACTTTACAGCTGTTTTACTTGTTCTCCCGGGTATGGTAGTATGGAGGCCATGATTTTTCGCAAGCCTCCAAAGATTGCCTTCTGCGTTGTGCCTCTCATTCTCACTATGATTGCAGCAGCAGCTTCTGCTCAGTCAATGTTCCTGATGGGAGAAGATGTCGTGCACCCAAGCGGGTTGATTCTCTCAGTGAACAGCATGCAACGGCGCCCGTTTGCCTCCGGGCTCGGAGTCAGTCGTCAGGACGAAGTCTTCATCAACATGACATTTGTCAATACCGGAGTAAGCACCTGCCGCATCGATCCGTTAAAAGATTTCGTTCTTGAGCTGGATAACCGTTTTGAACCGACTCTCGACCAGGAAGCAAAAGCCACGCGTGATGCTTTCAATATTTTCCCCTCGGCACAGTCGAGAATCGATCTGTATTTTAAAGTCGACAGCAGCCAGACCGTAATGCCCATACTGCAGTTTTATTTCGGTGATGCCAGCGTCAGCATTCTGTGCGACCCCGAGCTGCAGCGCCTGCTCCAGAAGAGTAATGAAACAACGCTGCGCAGCGACGAGGCAGTCAAGCTCGGCAAAGTGCTGGTCGAAGGTGGTCGCTATACCCTTGCCGAAAACGTTCTGCGTCGGGCAGTCGCCGCTGATCCGGTCAATAACCAGCTGCTGATGCTTATGGCCAGTGTCGAAGATGCCAGCAACAATCGCGAAAATGCCGAGCACTATCTGCGCATGGTTAACCCGGCTACGATCTCCGACCGGGGCGAAGCGGTTGCAATAGCTAAACTGGCGGTTAATCTAGGTTTTTACGATCTCGCGGTATCGGTGCTGTCGCCATTCGAAATGGTCGGCCGCCTCGAACCTGAAGAGCGCATACTGCTGGCCCGCGCCAGCTATTATGAGAATGACCTGAACTCGGCAGAACGCATACTTGAAGCCATGGTGCGCGAGGGCTCGAAAGACGGAATGGTCTATTTTACCTACGCCAATCTGTTCGATCGCCGCGGCGATATCGAACGGGCAATAGAGTACTGGGAAAAAGCGATAGAGCTGGCACCAAACTATGCTGAAGCTCATTTCAATATGGGTGTCGGCTACTACAAGCTACAACAGATCGACAAGGCGCGCAGCTGCTGGCAGAAGGTTCTGCTGCTGCGACCCTATCCGGAAACCTTGCGTGCGGCCGAAGACGCCCTGCGCTCAATTGATTACTAGCCGAATTACTACACAGGAGACACCGATAATGGCGAAAAAAAGACTTGTCAGCGGCATGCGAACCACCGGTTCACTTCATCTCGGCCACCTCGAAGGCACCCTCAAAAACTGGGCCGCATTACAGGAAACCTATGACTGCTATTTCTTCGCTGCAGTCTGGCACGCGTTTACCGATCGCCTTAAAATCGATAATCTGCCGGCGATAATCAGAGAGATGATCGTCGACTGGCTCAGCGTTGGTATCGACCCGGAAAAAGCCGTGATTTTCAGGCAGTCGGCCATGCACGAACACGCCGAACTTTCGACCATTCTTGCCAACTGCACTCCTCTTGGCTGGCTCGAACGCTGCCCAACCTTCAAAGACGCCGTGCGCGATGACGAAGCGAGATCGGGTGTTTCTCTCGGCAAACTTATGTACCCGGTTCTGATGACGGCAGATATCGCTGTCTACAACGCTGAAGCGGTGCCGGTCGGCAAAGACCAGCTGCCGCATCTAGAGCTCAGTCGTGAAATAATCCGGCGATTCAACGGAACTTTCGGCGACATTCTCACCGAACCAGAAGCGGTTCTTTCGCAGGTTCCGCTCCTGATCGGCATCGATAAGCGCAAAATGAGCAAATCCTACAACAATGGCATCGATCTGCGCGAAACGCCAGAAGGCCTCAAGAGCAAGATTCAGCAGATGATCACCGATCCGCAGCGGGTGCGTCGATATGACCCGGGTGACCCTGAAGTCTGCACCGTCTATGCCTATCATAAAATTTATACGCCCGATCGCCTCGAAGAGATCGCGCAAGGCTGTCGCACCGCCAGTCTCGGGTGTCGTGACTGCAAACTCATACTTTTCGAAAGACTCAATGCCATGCTCGAGCCCATTCGCAGCCGCCGTGCTGAAATCGAGGCACGCAAAGGCTATATCGAAGAAGTGCTCGATGCCGGTGAAAGGCGGGCACATGCGGTAGCCTCTGAAGTGCTCCAGCAGATCCGGCAGGTAATGGGGTTTCTCCTGTAAATGAGTGGTTATCAGGTAAAACTGCCGGTCTTCGAAGGACCATTCGATCTGCTCTATCACCTTATCGAAGAGCAGAAAATCAATATTTACGATATTCCAATCGCGCATATCGCGTCACAATATCTCGAATATCTGCAGATGATGGAAATTCTCGACATGGAAGTCGCTTCCGGCTTTCTTGTCATGGCAGCAACTCTGCTCGAAATCAAATCGAAGATGCTGCTGCCGCGAGAAAAGCCTGAAGAAGTCAGCAGTGGCGATCTCGATATTGACGAAAGCTTCTACGAAGAAGACGCCCGCGCTGGACTCGTAGAAAAGCTGCTGGAATACAGAAAGTTCAAAATGGTTGCTCTTGAGCTGCGCGAGATGGAGCGCTGTGCATCGCGCATCTATACCCGTAGCAGCGATCTTGAGCGCCAGCCTGAAGAAATTCTCGAAATCGATATCGGCCCTTCTGAGCTGTTGAGCATTTATCATGCTCTGGTGCGCCGCCGCATCAGTCCTCCGGTGCATCGGGTAGTTCTCGAAAAAATCGGAATCATCGAGCGCATTAATGAGATCAGAGCTCTGCTCAAGGCTTTTAAGGGCGAAATGACCTTCGACCGCCTGATAAAAAAATCGGCCAGTCGCTACGAAACCGTTTTGTCGTTCATGGCTGTTCTCGAAATGGCCAAGGCCGGCGAACTCGACGTTACCCAGAAAGCGAACTTCAGGCCGATTGTGCTGCGCCCGGCCATTGCCGGCAGTGGCAAGAACATTGCCGTCGAAGACTTGCCCGAAGATAAGCCCGACGAGGTTGGCGGCGAGATAATCAGTTATACCTCAGGAGACAGCGATGAATGAAGAAAATATACAGATAAACGAAGAACCGGCAGTAACCGAAACTGCTCCGGTTGAGGTAGCAGTTGAAGTCGATCCGGTGCTGCTGGGTGCAGCTCTCGATGGTCTGCTGCTGGTGCAAAACCGCCCCATTTCATGGGAAAAGCTGTCTGCTGTTCTCGGGGTAACCCAGGAAAAAGCTGAAGAGATAGTTTACACCCGTAAAAAGACCTATGATGAAGACGAGAGCAGTGGTCTGCAGATCGCCATTCTTGAGAATGGTATTCAACTGGCCACCAAAGCCATGGTGTCGCCTTTCATTCAGCGCCTCGATGGTCAGAAGCTGGTTTCGCTGTCTCTGCCGGCTCTCGAAACACTCGCGGTGATCGCTTTTAAACAGCCGATCACCAAGGCCGAGATCGATGCCATACGTGGGGTTAACTGTGATGGTGTGGTCTCGAATCTGCTCGAAAAGAAGCTGATCTACGTTTCTGGCGAAAAACAGGTAATTGGCAAGCCCAGACTTTATTCAACCACTCAGGATTTTTTGTATTATTTTGGCATGAAAAATCTCAAGGAACTGCCGGTACCTTCGCTGGATATACCAGAACAGCTGACCCCGGAAGGCCAGAAAGCCGAGCTTTCTGGTGAACATAAACAGGTCGAAAAAGATTTCAACGACAGTCAGGGACTTATGCCGATAACAGAAGAAGAGACCGACAATTCACCGCAGGCGGCTGAACCGGATAAAGACGGGCAGCAGCATTCTGACATGGAGTAATATTTTGTCACCATACCTTAAACAGACGCTGGATAACGGAATTCAGGTTATTGCCGAAAGATTCGATACCGTTCAGAGCGTTTCGATCGGAATGTTTCTCAAAAGCGGCGTTCTCTACGAAACCGAAGAGCTGCAGGGTGTTTCGCATTTTATCGAACATATGCTGTTCAAGGGCACCAAAAAACGCTCTGCCAGAATGATTGCCAGTGAATTCGACCGAATTGGCGGCTATCTCAACGCCTTTACCGCCAAAGACTACTGCTGCTACTACGCCAGAGTGGTCAAAGATCGCCTCGATATCGCTGTCGACGTTCTCTCAGACATGATCATCAACTCGCAGTTCGTCATCGAAGAGCTCGAACGTGAGCGCCGTGTCATTCTCGAAGAAATCAAGATGTACGAAGATTCTCCTGACGAAATCATTCATGAACTGTTGAGCCAGAATATCTGGAAAAATGCCCGTCTCGGCAGTCCGATACTGGGTACCGCGCAAACCGTCGCTTCGATGCAACGGGATGGTATTTTCTCGTTTTTCAACCGGCAGTATGTTACCGAAAACCTCCTGGTTTGCGCTGCCGGCAATTTCGACTGGGATGAACTCAAACAGATGCTCGAAAAGAAGCTCAAAAAAATGCGGTCAGGGAGCTTCAAGCCACGTGAAATGCTGCCAAAACCGACCTGCGACATCACCATTCACCAGAAAGATATCGAGCAGGTTCATCTTACCCTGGGCACGCCCGGCGTTTCATTCTCAGATGAACGGCGTTTTGCCATGACCATTCTCAATGCTGCTTTTGGTGGCGGCATGAGCAGTCGTCTTTTTCAGGAAATTCGTGAGAAGCGCGGGTTGGCATATACCGTGTATTCTTATCATACCTCATTCAAAAAGACTGGCCTGCTCGGCATTTATGCAGGTACTTCAATGGAGCATCTCAAAAAGGTTCTCGATCTATTTCATGCCGAGATCGAAAAAGTCGCAGCACGCGGGTTGACCGCGCGCGAACTCGAAGATACCCGTGAACAGCTCAAGGGCAATATGCTTATCGCGCTCGAAAGTACGACAAACCGCATGAACCGGCTTTCTACCGGTTTTTTGTATGGTGTCGAGCCGAAGCAGCCCGAGATTACACTAAAGCCTTATCTTGAGACAACTTCAGAAGACATCAAGGCGGTTGCCCGAGAGATTCTCGATCTGAACCGCATGGCGATAACCATGATCGCACCAACACCAGAGGCGGCGGCAATCTTGGCTGACAGTCCTTTCGGTGGCCGTCCGGTCGTTACTTATCCGACTCTCAGAAGCCAGAACAAGGCATAAACTTATCGGCAGAAGTGCAAGGAGAAAGGCAATGAATCACATCGAACGAATCAAACGATTAAGAGGCAGCTTTACTGAAGATTTTGAGGCGATGCTGATCACCAACCCGAGAAATGTTCGCTATCTCTGCGGTTTTTCGGGCTCATCCGGCACTATGCTGATAACTTGCGACAGGGCCGTGTTTTTTACCGACTTTCGGTATCAGGAGCAGAGCGCCATTCAGGTTGGCAAGACTGCCAGAATTGTAGTTTTTAAAAAGAGCCTCGTTGATTCACTGCGTAAGGAAATCAAGAAATTCAAGATCACCAGCCTCGGAATCGAAAAAAGTATGAGTCTCAATCTTTTTCTTTCTTATGCTGAAGAGCTCAAAATTGACCTGATACCGACACAGTCGCTGGTTGAAGGGCTCAGGGAATACAAAGATGTTGATGAACTTGTTTGTCTGAAAAAAGCCTTTGCGATCGCAGACGCTGCCTTTGCCGACCTTATGAAGGTCATCAAGCCAGGCATGCGCGAAACCGAAGTTGCGGCACACCTCGAATTCTTCATGAAAATGCGTGGTTCCGAGATGCCCAGCTTCGACACCATTATCGCGTCCGGTCCGAATGCTTCTAAGCCGCATGCCCAGCCTTCTTCGCGCAAGATAAAGGTCGGCGAAATGGTAAAGATCGACTTTGGCGCCGTTTATGGCGGTTATCATTCCGATATGACCCGCACTATCTTCATGGGTAAGGCAACAGCAAAATTCAAAAAGGTATACAATACGGTACTTGAAGCTCAGACTGCAGCAGTCAAGGCACTTAAAGTCGGAATCGCCTGCAACCGCGTCGATGCTGTCGCTCGCAAAGTAATCACTGACGCCGGCTATGGCGAATATTTTGGCCACGGGCTCGGGCACTCTCTTGGTCTCGATGTGCATGAAGCGCCTGCTCTCAATAAAAAGTGCAAAGACAAGGTCGAGCCAGGCATGGCTTTTACCGTTGAACCAGGTATCTATCTGCCAGGGTGGGGCGGCGTCAGAATCGAAGATGTCTATGTAGTCAAGCCTGATGGCCTGCTGCGACTCACCGCGACCCCGAACAAGCTGCTCGAACTCGATTTTTAAGCACTGACGACATATTTCTACAATCGGTTAACAAACTTGCATGCCCTGCCGATAGGCAGCGAAGAACGAGATTGTAACGGAGGTATGTCATGAAATTAACGATACCGGGTCTCAGATTCCTTGTTCCACTTGGAATGATGGCTGTTCTGGCCGGCGTTTTCACTTTTTCGGTCAGTGCTGACTCGACTATCAGCATCCCCGTTCCTGAAGACATCAAGGATAAGCAGGTTACGCTTTCGCTGCGCATTCCGCCCAATACCGAACCGCTCAAGCGCGACCAGTCGAAACCGAGTCTTTCCTCGAAGCGCAGTCTGATAATCTGGAACAACAACCCGTCACCCAAAATTGCCAATAATGACGAGCTGCATGACGTATTCAACAACTTTTTGCGCAAAGGCTGGTTCAAGAATCACGCCTCGCGAACGCTGGTTCGTGTGCGCCCGATGGATAAATACTATGCTATCAGATTGATGCAGAATCTTGTCGAAAATGTCATCGAAATTGGTCTGGCACCCAACTTTGGTCAGGTCGTCAAGAAATGTAATCTTACCGTGTCCGATATCGAAGATCTTCGCAGAATGATCAAGCGCTTCGAAAAGGATCTGATCATCTTTGGTACCAACGTTACCAAAAGCGATAAAGATCTTCTTATGCTGCAGGAACGCTTCAAGAAGTCACGTCAGGGCATTCTCAAGGTATTGCGCGTCGAAGGTGGCGAAGACGGTGGAACCGTCATACACCTCAGCGTCGATTAAGCATTAAAACTGCAAAGACTCCCGCCGAAATGCGGGAGTTTTTTTTATGCACATTTTCTGGCATAAACGCTGACGCTTTGGGTTAAAATGAGTATAATCATAAAATACATTGACAACCTGAACCTGGAGGCAAATGATGTACAAGACTTCGGCAAGAGGTTATTTATGCCTGGCTCTGGCTTTACTGGTTTCGGTAACGCTTTGTGCGGCCGATTTTAACAAGCAGCTTGTTGATAATATCAACCGTATGGCCCGGGATATCCATCTTGCCGGCCGTGCTATCAGCGAATCAGGTCATGAAGGAGCTGTTGCTGCTCTTTCGCGTGAATCGGCAAGTGTTGATAATCTGAAACGGCTGATGGCAACTATTGAATCACCAGAACAGGCTGAAGCTGCCGCTCAGCAGATCAGGCTTTATGGCTACCGCGTCAGCAATCAGGCCGAGAAGCGGGCCTTCGAAGAAAGCCTCAATCTGCTTGAGGCGAGGGTAAAATACCTGGCTCAGACCGAAAACCCGCAGTTGCTTGGCAATCTCAAGTCAATGCAGGCATTACGCAAAGAATTCGCCGGTCATCAGGCACGCCCCGACACTAATGTCAGCGACCGCGTGCAGCTGCTGGCCAGAACGAGCGCAACTTCTTCCCGCCGAACTTCACGTAACACCACAGGCGGCATGTTGGGAGCGCATGTGGTAAACGGCAAAACCATATTTTCGGTATATTCGCCCGATGCAACCGAAGTTAAATTGCACCTGTTCAAAACCGCCACCGAAAAACGGGGCGTTGTTCATGCCATGAAAAAGAGCGACAATGGAATCTGGAGCGTTGCTCTACCCGGCTCTCTGTATGGAACCTACTACGCTTATACCGCTGACGGCCCCAAGACCCCCGGTTTTCTTTTCGACCCTGAACGTCTGCTGTCTGACCCGTATGCTTTCGCTAACGTAGACCATGACGGCAAAAGCATCGTAGTCAACCATTCATTCAAATGGACAGACCAGGGCTTCAAGCCACCGGCAGGCAAAGATGCGATAATCTATGAAATGCATGTCAAAGATTTTACCGCTCACAAGAGTTCGAATGTAACCGGCCCGCATAAAGGCGGCTATCTTGGCATGCTGCACGGCAGAGATACCAACATTGTTCTTGGCCATCTCAGACAACTCGGAGTCAATGTCATCGAACTCATGCCGATTCACGAGTTCGACAACAACTTCGCCGGGGTAACCAATCACTGGGGTTACATGACCAGTCATTTCTTCGCTCCCGAAGGTTCATTCGCAACCGGCAAGTCCGGTCAGGCGGTCAAAGAACTCAAAACCCTGATCAATGGCCTTCACAATGAAGGATTCGCCGTGATTCTCGACGTGGTTTTCAACCACACCGCCGAAGGCGACCATCGCGGTCTTGCTCTTAACTTCAAGGGCTTCGACAACCCGGGCTATTATCGCCTGATGGATGACCGCAAATTCTACTGGAACGGCACCGGCTGCGGCAACGAAATGCGCACCGAGAACCCGATGACCGGCAGAATGATTCTCGACAGCCTGAAATACTGGATGAAAGAATACCACGTCGATGGTTTCAGATTCGATCTCGGCACCATCATCGACAAGAAGACCATGCAGCGCGTCATTGACGAACTACCTGAATCGACGATTCTTACCGCCGAGCCCTGGGCTGCTGACTGGCAGCGCAATCAATGGGGCAAAAGTGATTTCCGTAATACCCGCCTGGCTAAATGGAACGACGACTTCCGCGAAAAAATGCGTGCTTTCATTGATGGAAACGGCAATCGTAACGACGTGATGACGGTCATGGCTGGCAGCTGTTTCTGGTGGACGGCCAAACCGGCCGAAAGTCTCAACTATCTCGAAGCACACGATGGCTATACGCTCAACGATCTTTATCACGGCGACAAAAAGAAAACCCGCCTGGCCGCGATAGTTCTGCTCACTGCTCAGGGTGTTCCGATGATCCACTTCGGCCAGGAATTCAATCGCAGCAAGAAAGGCAATCACAATTCTTACGACCAGGATAACGATATCAACTACATCGACTGGACTGTAAAAGGCGCCAATCGTGACATCTTCGACCTCTACAGCGGCCTTATCTCACTGCGCAAAAAATACCCGAATTTCAGACATGCAGTTGCGCTCAACAGCCAGCATATTGACTGGATTCAGCCGGCCAACAGCAAAGGTCTTGGCATGTTTCTCAAAGGCAGCGACAATCTGCTGGTGCTGCTCAACGGCGATCCCCACAACTGGGTCAACTTCCGGCTGCCGATGAGTGGCGCCTGGAAAGTCATCTGTGACGGCGAAAAAGTAAACGATATCGGCCTCTACGAAGCCGAAGGTGACTACAACGTTCCGCCGACGACTGGCGTGATTCTGCGCAAATAAGTTATCCATCAGTTAACTGCTGAACGCGACAGCGCCCTTACCGGGGCGCTGTTTCATTTATTGAGGTCTGCATAATTAAAAAGGACTCAAATGGTCGGTAAGGGCGCAGGCGGGTTTCTCATGAGCGAAAACTTCGAGCCAGGCAATATTGGCGCAGAGCCATAGCTTTGCACAATCAATTTTCGCCTGGTGAGAGTTGTAGCGAATGAGATTCCGCCGAGAGCCCGAATATACGATATAACCTTTGATATCCATTTTGTTTTTACAGGAGCCAATAGCCAGATCAGCCATAGACTTAACTTCTTTACGACATTTTCTCGTAAAATAAAGAGCAGATCTAGACGATAGATGCAGCAGTTTTAGAATGCTGGAGGCTGAGAGTATGAAACCTGAATCTGGCAGCAGAGCCGGGCTTGCCGGTCTGGTGCTTCTGTTCGTCGTCATTTTGGGGCTGGTTGGCGTATACTTCGGCAACCAGTGGTTCAATCAAAAATATTACATCAGGCTCTTCGATGGCGAAAATATTCGCTATGTCGATATGCCACCTTATGGCGAGCGTGTGACTTCTGCCGAACTCGAGCTGGTCGGGACATGCGACATCAATGTTGGAACGAGCAAGGACCAGGTTAACAATTTCCTCAAAAGCATGTGCAACAGCTATGGTTACCTTTGTACAGTTGGCGAAAATGAAATACGAATCGAAATTCGGCGCCACTATTTTATCGATGGCAAATATGAAGGAAATCTTTTGAAGCTGCGCTGGACACCTGTTCTCCCGGAAAAACTCAAGGCCCGCGCTGAAGCTCTTGGCAAAAAAAGCGAATAGCCCTGTTTCAGCCGCCGGCTGAGGTATAAGCTTTTATTGCTCGTTGCCACAGCCAGGTGCAGAACAGAACGGCTGCGGCTGCCAGCACAAACCCCTGCCAGACTATGGCACTGTCGCTGCGTCCGAGCAGAACCGAAGCAGGAACCGTCGCGATGAAAGCCACCGGCAGAAAGCTTATAAAAGCATATCTGATGCGGTCAGGGTAGATGTCGTTAGGATAGCGGCACAATGCAAACAGAGACCAGAGCAGCTGCGACATGTTATCGAGGCGTTCCATTATTACTGCCAGGCTGATTAACAGCAGAAATACGCAATATACCAGAAGCAGCGATGAAATCATGCTGACAGCGAACAGCGCGAAGTTTCCGACGTCAAAAACGATGATGCCACGATAGATCTGCCAGCCGAGCAGAAGCATCGCGGTGCCAAGGCTGCCAAGTTCTTCGAGCGAAATGCGGCGAAACGATATGACGAGTTGTGAGTTTATCGGTTTGGTCAGCAGCAGATCGAGATTGCCGGAATTAACCATATCGCCCATGGCCACCAGATTAGGGTAGAGCAGTATGAAATGCAGTGCAAAAACCAGCATGAACACACCATACAGAACCAGCATCTGATCTGATTCCCAGCCGGCAATGCTTTTTGCCGCCGTAAAAAAAACCAGATACTGCAGCAGTCCGAAGACAAAATCAAAGAAGTTGGCGATTATCGAAAAAACAAAGCTGGCGCGGTATTCCATCGCCTGTATCACCGTCGCCTTCCAGAGATTGAGTATTATTGAAATCTGTCTCATAAATTCGTAAGCGTGCTCGTAATCGTAATCGTAATCGCTACCCCCCGTATGCCGTATACGTTTTCAATCCGCTTTTCCAGATGATGCGCATGATTACCGAGAACAGGACAATCCACATTATCGCTGTTACAAAACCCTGGTAAATCTCGGCAGTCGACAGACGGCCGCTGAAAATCTCGATCGGAAAGCTCAGCATGTAGCGGTATGGCAGCAGTCCGGCAATGTATCTGATCTTCTCAGGAAAAGTCGCGACCGGCACGATCATGCCGCCGAGCAGCGCCCAGATCCCGCCATTAAGCACGAGATTGAGAGTCGTAACGTCTTCGATCCAGAAGCTGAACAGCGCGATTGAACCTGAGACCACCAGCCGCGCCAGCCAGCCGACGATAATTGCAATCAGGAAGAACAGCAGAAGAGAAGGTTGCAGATGCGTAAGAACGATGCGGTCACGTACAAACAGCCAGAATGCAAAGCTGAATGGTATCAGGTAGACAAGCTGCAGTGCGTTGTTGGCAATGCTTTCGAGCAGGTAACCCAGCAGTGGGGGAAAGGGTTTGAGCAGGTCGCGGTTGAGCGAGCCATCTTTGACTGCGAGCGAAAACTTGAAAACGATGCGGCTGTCAGTGAGGTTCATGATCAGAGGTACAAGCAGGTAATACAACAGGTAATCTGAATCGCCATAAGGGTTGCCTGGTGTTTTTTCGATCGAGAGCCAGGCCGAAGCTAGTACCATTGGCAGCAATAAAAGTCTCAGTCCGTGAATGAGCAGCATGCCACGGTACGTCAGAATGATCTTGAAATAGGCCGCCAGAACTTCCAGTTTGCCACTGGCTGCGAATATGTTCATATTCAGCTGTTCCTGGTCTCAGATTTGAACAATTGCCCGATCAGGTCTTCAAGTGGCGGGTCTTCGATGGTGAGGTCTGCGATATTGCCGGTCGCGTAGAGTTTTGCCGCTATTTCCGGCACCCGGTTACGTTCCACCAGAAAGCGGTAATGTTGGCCATCCTGATGGATCAGTCGGCAGCCTTCTTCAGGCTTGCAGGCAAATTCACCGTTGTTCAGCACTACTGATACTATTTTTTCGGGATGCAGCTTGTGGGTGAGATCGCTGAGGTAGCCGTCAAAGACCTTGGTGCCGTGGTCGATTACGATAACCCGTTGCGCGAGAGCCGCCACATCGTCCATGTAATGTGAAGTCAGCAGTATCGCAGGCTTGAAGCGCCGATGGTAATCGAGCAGAAAGTTGCGGATCTTTTTCTGCATCAGTATGTCGAGCCCGATAGTTGGCTCGTCGAGAAAGAGTATTTTTGGCTGATGCAGCAGTGATACCGCAAGCTCGCAGCGCATGCGCTGGCCAAGCGAGAGTTTGCGTGTCTGGGTTTCCAGGCAGTCCGCAATCTCGAGCATTTCGACCAGTTCGCGGATACGTTCATTGTATTCCTGATCAGACAGGCCATAAATGCGGCGGTGAATCGCAAAAGTCTCGATTGGCGGCAGATCCCACCAGAGGTTTTGCTTTTGCCCCATTACCAGTGAAATGCTGCGCAGAAAATTGTGGTTACGGCTGAACGGGGTGTGGCCAAGAACCTCTATGGTTCCTGAAGTTGGCACCAGAAGGCCAGACAGCATTTTCAACGTAGTGGTTTTGCCGGCACCGTTGGGACCGAGAAAACCAACGATTTCACCCTGGCCGATCTGCATTTCAAGTTGGTTTACCGCGTTAACCGTTTTGTAATCAGGCGCAAAAAAATTGCGTATGCTTGCAGCCAGACCTTCAGTTTTCTGTCTGACTTTGAACTCGCGGTTCAGGGCATGGGTGAGTATTACGTATTTCTGCGGCTGTTCGTTCATATCAGGCATATTACTCATCAATCACTGATAACGCAAGCCTGCAGGAGATTTCTACATTACCATTATTCGTTGTCGTAATCGTGCTCGTAATCGTAATCGATTAGCGCTGTTGATTTGTCAGCGGTTATGGAGTATTTTACAGCAATAACATCGCGACCCGCGAAAACAGGAGATTGCCATGACTCATAGCACTATAACCTCGTTCATCGAAGAACATTACCTGCATTTTAATTCGGCTGCCCTGGTCGATGCCGCCAAAGGCTACTGCCTGCATCTTAAAGAAGGCGGAAAAATGATGGTAACATTGGCTGGCGCCATGAGCACAGCCGAACTCGGCAAGTCACTTGCAGAAATGATCAGGCAGGATAAAATAGCGATCATCTCTTGTACTGGCGCTAACCTCGAAGAAGACATCATGAACCTGGTAGCTCACAAGCATTATCGCCGGGTTCCGCATTATCGTGATCTGACCCCGAAAGACGAATGGGATTTGCTCGAAAAGGGCCTGAACCGGGTTACCGACACCTGTATTCCCGAAGAAGAAGCTTTCAGACGTCTGCAGGCTCATATTTATAAAATCTGGAAAGAAGCTGAAAGCAAAGGTGAGCGCTATTTTCCGCATGAATATATGTATAAGATGCTGCTTTCGGGCGTGCTCGAGCAGTATTACGAAATCGACCCGAAGAACAGCTGGATGCTGGCAGCCGCACAGAAGAACCTGCCGATCATCGTGCCCGGCTGGGAAGACTCGACCATGGGCAACATCTTCGCGTCTTACTGCATCAAGGGTGACCTCAAGCCTTCGACCATGAAGAGTGGCATCGAATACATGATGTGGCTGGCTGACTGGTATATCAAGAATTCAGGCGGCAAGGGCGTTGGCTTTTTCCAGATTGGCGGCGGTATTGCCGGTGATTTCCCGATCTGCGTCGTGCCGATGCTGTATCAGGACCTCGAAATGGAAAAGATTCCGTTCTGGAGCTACTTCTGCCAGATTTCTGATTCGACTACCAGCTATGGTTCTTACTCTGGTGCCGTTCCCAATGAAAAAATCACCTGGGGCAAGCTCGACATCAATACGCCGAAGTATATCGTCGAATCAGACGCAACTATCGTGGCGCCGCTGATTTTCGCTTACATTCTCGGCTGGTAAAGACTAGCGCTCAGCGCATTTCCATCAGCTCATAGAGAGGGAAGGTTCGTGACCTTCCCTTTATTTCTGTACGCTCGATAAAGCGCAGGCGGGCCTGACCTTTCAGCAGCCTGATCGTGGTCGGGCAGGCGATGATGCCGGTATTGTCAGCTTTGTAGGCCTGGGCCTTGAGGCGGGCTGCCAGGTTAACCGGGTTGCCGATCAGGGTGAAGTCCAGTTTGCCGGTTTTCGAGCCGATTTTGCCTGATACTGCCGGCCCCGAGGCTATACCGATGGCAACTTTTACCGGCGTACCGGCATCGGTAAAGGCGCGGCTGATTTCGAGAGAAGCCCGGCAGGCCGAGATTACATGGTCGTTGTCGCCGCTGTGCTGCCTGAACACCAGCATGACCGTGTCTTCGACCAGTTTGTCCATGACGCCGCCATGGTTGACTGCAGTTTTATCAGCGACTTCGATGAGCCGGCCGAGCGTCGCAACTATCGCTTCAGGGCTCGCCTGCAGGCTGAGTTCTTTGAACTCTTTCAGTGCGCAGAAAACAACACAGGCTTCAACCCGCTCGCCCCCGGGTATCAGCGTCACATCGCTGCTGACTTCGGCAATGACATCCTGCGAAACATAGCTGGCAAGCAATCCGCGCTGATAGAGGCCAGTGGTCATCTCATTAAATGAACTTGTCAGCGGCTCAAACTCATCGCCGGACCTGTATACAATTCGATGCTGGTAGTTGCCGGCGGCAACCAGCTCGGCACCACGTTTGAGCATGTCGATTGGCTCAATCAGGACTTTTGCCATGAAGATGACAGTCGTTGTCACCATCAGCAGGAAGTACATCAACGCCGGCAGGTAAACAGCAGCGCTAAGCGAGGTCTGATTACCATCACGCTCAGATGTATGAATTATTATGCATTGCAGCCGGTTATGAAAGCTGGCTACCGCTGCAGAATCAGCATCAGACCATGATGCGGTAGAACGGTTGTGCAGAACATGGCGGGCGAGCTGTGACCACCTGGCCGGTGAAAAACCTGGGTTGCATATGGCATGCTGATCTGGCGGCAGTCGAAAAGCCTGCTTGATTGGAATAAAACAGCTTTGAACGCGATAGTTCCCTCTGATTTCGCTTTTGATGAATTCAGGATGCGCTTTGAGAAAGTCGTGGATCAGGTCTGCTGTGTAGTATTTTATCAGAATAAGTGATTTAGGCGCGTCGAAGCGTCTGTTTTCTGCAAAAACCGGGAAGGCTGAAAACAACGTAACCGCGTTGTCAGAGAGAGTTTCCTGTAGTCGGCCGACGTTTTCGAGAATTATGCCAAGCCCTTTAACCTTAATGCCGATGCTGCCGACACTGCCCTGCGAGCCTTGTGGAGTTTCAGAAATCGGCCTGATCGCATTTCTGATCGACATGAAGCTGATTGTTTTCATGCTCTGTTCTGTCTCATTAAGCGTTTCTTCAGGATCATTCGTATATATCTTTTCGCGTTCATCCTGGCTGTACAAGAGCAATGCCGCGACACTGCCCTTTATCCACTCGCTGAGAAGCTGGTCGGCTTCATTCCAGTTCAGCCTTCCCAGAGTTTCTGCGAGTTCAGTCATTTTGCGTTCTTCAAATTCTATTCTGGCATTCAGTGATTTATTGAGATAGTTCTGCTGCAGGTTGAGATACTGGTCTATCTCTGATTTTTCGAACTCACCGGCAAAATGTTCGTGATAAGCCAGGCTGGCGATGAATGTAGAAAATGGCAGTATCGAAGCGCCAATGACACAAAGCAATAGACGGCTGCGAATTTTAAGACCACTGCCGTAGCCAAACAGAGAAATGCGCAGCAGAACGATAGATGCGACCAGTATCAGAAAAAGACTCGCCTTTTCTACCTGACCGGTGACTTCGCGCAGAGGATGTCGCTGTGATGATACGGGCGCTGAAATCTGTAAAAGGGGCGGGTTTTCGAGGGTTTCTGTCAGTCTTACCGGCATAAGAGATCCGTTGGTGACACGGCGCAGAAGAAATTCTTCAGGAGCGATCGCCTTTACTACGAGCGCCCCATGCTTATCGAATGCGAAATGCTGCATTTCATTATCCAGCATATAAACAGCCTGCCTGCCTTCTTTCGACAAGGTAAAACTGCGTTGCAGATCAGGGAAGAGCTGGCTGGTCCGGGCAAATTCGGCGAGCTGCTGCAAAGAGATGTCTGATTCTCTGAAAACAGTTATAGCAGCGCCAGAATCTGCAAGAGGGATCGCATAGAAAATCAGACGGCCAAGCTCAGCATTACCTGAAAACGAGCGTACTGCTCTATTCAACTGCACCTCGATTTCTCCAGCAGCGCTGAAAAGGTTGCGAAAATACTTCATGCTGCGTGAATAGCGGGGAGAGCTCTTTGTTCTGCCATAATTGTTGGTCGAAGATGATTTTGGAATTCTTTCCGAAAGGCTTTCCAGATAATTTCGCAACATGGTGCGCGATGTCATTGAAAAATATGGTTTGACTGGCTCTGAAAAATAATTTGAGACTTCATGCTTTTCGGAATTCAGATAAAAAACTGCGCTGACAGGTATCTGAACCCTGCTGTTGACAAGTTTTGCCAGACTGTCGGCATCAAAGCTTTTTCTGGACAGATCACTTTCGCATTGCCGGATTCTCAGCTCGATCATTCGGCTGAAGTTGAGTTTGCTGCGGAAATCACTCATTTCCTGGAGCATTCTGATTTTTAAACGGTCAATGATGTATTTTTCGCTGTCTGTCAGAATCAGGTCGAAGGCAACCATTAAAAACATTGCCGGTAACAAGATGAGAAACAGCCAGATCGCTAACAGCCTGCCTTTATGTGTCCGGTTACTGCTGGTGAATACTTTTCTGGCTTCAGACATTTGTCAGCTCCAGGCAGATGCTCTGAACTTCTTCACTGGTTATGCAGACCTTTGCAGTTTCTTCAGACAACAGGTCGGCAGTAGCCTGATCAACAAAGATCCCGGTGCTTTTTCCCCATCGTGTTTGTGTCTCGAGTTTTTCGGCGCGATGTGTCACCTCGCCGATGAGAACGAATTCGCGCCGGCCTGAGCCGCCGGCGGCCAAGCCGAGAACAGCCTCACCGCTGGCAATACCGATTCCGTTCAAAATAGTAAACTTGTTTTTTTTCTGACGCTCTCGATTAAACAGGCTTAGCCTGGCTTTCATCTCACGTGCTGCTTTGCAGGCTCTTATTGCGTAGCATTCCTGTTCAGCATCGTCATAGAAAGCAGCTGTAATGGCATCGCCTACAATTTTTTCGATCGAGCCGCCAAATTTCTGCAGCGCCTCTTCCATACAGGTAAAATAATCGTTGAGCAGACTCACTATTTCTTCAGGCGGGTATTGCTCGCTTAAAGCGGTAAAACCTCGAATATCAGAACTCAGAACGCTCAAGGCGGCACGGGTGGGTTGGTGTGCTTCTCCCTGTTTTTCAAGGCTTGCCACCAGTTTGTCAGAGACGAATCGTTGCATTTTTTCGCGCTGCCTCAGACCTTCGACCATCTGGTTGAACGAATTGCCAAGTTCCTCGAATTCGCCTCCCAAAGGAATTGCGGTTTTGATCTGCAGGTCATTATTTTTAAGACAGCCGACGAATTTAAGCAGAGTTTTTACCGGTGCCAGAAAAATGTCGGCAAGAACATCTGAGATGAGAGCAACTGCCAGGATCGAATAAATCAGCAGAGCCCAGGGAAGTATGGCAAACATCAGATGTGTCGGTTTGTTGCGGGAAATCGTGGCTCTGGCAAGAATGATAACCGGATTGAGATCAGAGATGGTCCAGCTGTCGATATTGATTTGCTCGTGCGATCTTCTGATAATGGTGCCTGAAGTTTTATTGTTCATGGCTAATGCAGCCATCCTGGCCATTCTGTTGGAAGGAGCAGAGAAGTTTGGTGCCTGATAGGTGCGTATTGAGCTGGGACTGCGCATCGCCATCGCATAATCGATCTGACAGTTTTCATCATATTCGCTGAACAGATGCAATGAAAGCTGTGACAACTGCGCATATAATTTTTTGATGATGTTGATGTCATCGACCATGAAAAGTGCAATTGCATCGATTACCTTCGGGTTTTGCGGATTTACGATAAAATGATGCACCGATCTGATCAGAGCCGATGCCGATAAAATGTGCTTATTAATCAGGCTTTCGCGTGCCAGTGCCTCGGGTTCGCTGAACAGATTGGTCAGGGCGCCGGCAAGCCCGATCAGTATCGTGTATTTCTTATGGATTTTTTTTATCGCGTTTGACTCGGGATTGGTTGCCCCAAGATCGAGGAGAATCTGATACAGACCCGTTTCGATCGAAGTCAATTCAGTGTTTCTTCTTCTTGAAGTTATTATTGAATGGCCATCTCTGGTCAATGATCCCTCAAGTATACCTGACGTTACTCTGCGAAAATGCCCTTCTTTCCAGATATCTTTGCCCAACTCATCATTAAGCCGGTAGTGTCTGTAGATAAGAAACTTTTTTGATTCCTGTAACATCAACAAAATTCTCGCGTCGGTGTCGGCGATCAATTTTGCCAGAAAATCAAGCTGTCGACGAATTTGTGTCTGGCATTTTATTTGATTCATCTTTTCATCATTTGCTTCATACTGGCGACTGAACAGAAATACTCCGATCACCGGCAGCATGACTATTACTGTGACTGCAATGCGCAGTTTTCGTGCGAGTCGCATGCCATAATCAAGTTCGTGCATGAATGATCTTATCAGCAGCGCAAAAAATACTAATATCAGGGCTCTGGTCAACGCTCCGTTGATTCCCTCAGCAGCTGAATAGCTCGATTTAAGATTGCTGCTGGCAATTCTGACGCAGAGGGCATGTGTATTTAAGAATTCGCGCAGATCCTTGCTGGTTTCTGGGTCTGTTATAGCATAGTCTTCAATCAGCGTCGAATAGTGCGCAGGAAAGGCTGAATAGTAGTTCAGATAGTTGTCATTATAAACAAATTGCGGCTGTTCGATGCTCTTTTTGAAAATAAACCGTTCTATGCCAGGGTCGACATGTGTGAGTGCAGTTTTCATCACCATTGCTGGCGACATATCGCAACTGTTGAAGACGAAGTAATAGCAACCAAGCATGCTTACGCGCAGACCTCTTGGTCGGGTTATCTGGTTGACAATCTGAAATGACCTTTGGGCGCCAAACCGGTTGGAGAAGAACACCCGGCAGATACTGCTTGCGGTTGGAGGCGTCGCGAAAGCAGATACGTGAGTCTGCAATAGGTCGCTGAATCTCTGTTGAGTGTTTTCATAGCCATCGTTGCCGCTGTTTTTGTATGCTTCATTTTTTTTCTGCAGGTCGGGGGTTGTCGAAAGTTCGTTAACCACATCATGTTGTGAAAAAACCATCCAGTAAGCGGCAGCACTTTCGAAACTCTCGCGTTCTTTCTCGTCTGCAAACAAGTTTTTAGAATAAAATGAATAGAAGTTTTGCATATCGCAATCGACTGCAAAAGCAAGCAGAGGAGTTATGTGGTAGTTTTGTCTGAGAAATTCGCTGGCGCTTGCCGGGAAGTGACTCTGGATAAGCATTGGGTCGGTTGCGTAGGTAAAGCTCAGATTGCGGTAATTATCGTTGTCGATATTGATCCCAAACTCTTTACGCATATCTTCAAGTGCCGCCTCGATATGATTTTCAGCTTTGAGGCGCTCCTGAAAACTTGCCATCTCGTTGAGCAGGCGCTCGCGGGCCTGCATGTCGAGATAAATCTCGTCTTTCTTGCGAAGCTCTGTGATCAGGTGGTTGAGCCAGACCATCGGGGCCAATACCAGCATGGCAAGCAGCAGAACCCAGATAAAACCGGTTCGCTTCTGACTGGAAGTGATAATCAGCACTCTCGCCACCCTGCCTGACTCTTAAAACTACAGATGGTAATTTACCATAAACTGCCAGAAAATTCCGTGACTCGCACAAAGCCTCTAAGGCACAACGCTGGAAGCTGTTGCAAAGCGCTTCTGTCACTGTGAGGAGACTCATGTCCCGAATGGCACTAAGATAAGAAGCTGAATTTTGTGAATCGTGCGCGTAATCGTAATCGTGCTCGTAATCGATTTGTGCTGTCGGTTTTTCGATTTCGATTACCGCTTTGCTCATTACGAGCACCGCTTCGCTGAGCACGAGTAAAACATCTGAGGTTAGACCTGTCGTTGACTTAGTGCCATTCACTCATGTCCCCGAAGTAGTCTTATTGATAAGTGAACTGTTTTATAAACTTGGCGTTCATAACTCGAAATTTACAATTACAGACTTGTCTTTGTGTATCTGTGTCTTCGTGCGAGGTATCTTCTGGCGAGACAGATCGCTATTTTGGGTTTTTCACGTATTTGCGCATGAAACCGCGCAGGTTCGAAAAAATACCCATCAGCAGATTCACTTCGCGCAAGGTAGGGGTCGAGCGGTGAAAAAATGCCCGCAGAACCTGCATTACCGCGTCGCCATTGACCAGCGGTAGAAACTCACACATGCTGAGCACTGCTTCCATGTGGTTGTAAAGGCGCGCCAGTTCTTCGGTCGTTGGCGGCTGTTCGTAGGGGTCATCAGCCTGCGCCTTGGGCAGCGGCACCGGGTTGCCGAAGTTCTGATAAATTTCATAAGCGACCAGCAGCACGGCCTGCGAGAGATTTAGCGATGTACAACCGGAATCGGTGACGATGCGCATGGTACCCATGGTGTGGACCAGGTCTTCTTTGGTCAGACCCCATTCTTCGCGGCCAAACAAAATCGATACCGGGCCCTTGTCGAGAACCTGCCTGATTTTGAGCATGCCTTCCTGGACTGTCAGATTTGGCTCGTGGTACTCGCCGCGGCGGTTGGCCGTGCCCAGCACCAGCAGGCTTCCCTCGATAGCTTCGGGAATTGTCTGCACTATGCGTGTCGATTCAAGAATATCGGTTGAATGCATCGCCATTTTAACGGCATCGAGGTCGAGTTCGCAGCCTGGCCGCACGACGCTGAGATGGCTCAGTCCGAAGTTTTTCATGGCCCGGCAGGTTGCGCCGACGTTAAGCGCGCCCTGTGGTTCGACAAGAATGATGCGTATGTTGTCTAACAGCGAGTTGGTTCCTGGCAAGAACGGGCTCCGTAAAATTGGGATAAAAAATAGGCCCGAGCGGACTTGAACCGCTGACCCCCACGATGTCAACGTGGTGCTCTAACCAAACTGAGCTACGAGCCTTTGCGTAAATCTGATATTACCATAGTCCGGTCAGCAAGTCAACCAGCCTGCGACAATTTTTATGTGCGCCAGGTTGCCTTGGCAAATCAATTATGCTCATTCAGATTTTATGACTATTGTCTGCCAGAGAACTCGAATACCAGCGGCGCCGTTTCGTCGCCGTATCGGCTGAGAAAGCTCAGCGCGACATACCTTGCGGCAGCTGGTTTTTGCAATGGCAGCAGTTTTCGACTGCTTTCGTCGAGATGCATCTTTTGAAAAACTGCAGAGCCACTGCGGTTTTTGAGATCTTCCAGGCTGGCGGCCGCATATATTACGGCAAAGCGGTAGTCCTTTTCCAGTGCCTGGGTGAATTCAAAGGCATATCCCTGTTCATGCCGCACCAGCACAGGTGAGCCATCAGCTTCTGGTTTTGCCGGGATTCTCAGAACCTGCGGTGGCAGGGCAGGGTAGTTGTAGTAACGTTCGCGCAGAAGCGTGGCAACATCAGTGTTTTTGTGATACATGGATTTGGCGCTGAAATAGGCATTGCCGTAAATATTTGGTGTGCTGCGGGAAAGGCGAAGCTGATTGGGAATTTCCATCGGGTCTTGCCAGGCCGTATCGTCATCGCTGCGGATTTTATAAGGCCCATTCCCTATGTAGATCTTCGTGTTATAGCTGTGGCGCGACCACCAGCCGACGAGTTCGCGGTAAGATGCGCGCGAACAGTCGAGGCTCCAGTAAAGCTGCGGAATCAGGTAGTCGATCCAGCCATTTTTCATCCAGGTCAGCACGTCGGCGTAGAGATGGTCATAATTGCTCAGGCCGGCTCTGGTTCTTGATCCGCCCGGGTCACTGGCGATGTTGCGCCAGACTCCGAATGGACTGATGCCGAACTGCACCCATGGCTTTTCCTGCTTGATCACGCTGCTGACCTCACTGATCATCATATTGACATTGGCGCGACGCCAGTCAGCCAGCGACTGCCCCTTTTTTCCATATTTTTTGAATGCGGCTGTGTCATTGAACACAGCTTTGTGCTTGAACGGATAAAAGTAATCGTCGAAGTGTATGGCATCGATATCGTAGTTTCTGACTACTTCTTTAACGATTTTGACCAGATGGGCTCTGACTTCGGGCAGTCCGGGGTTGTAGTAATACCTGTTGTCATACTTGATCATCCATTTCGGAAACCTGAAATAATCATGTTGTCGACTGAGCGTTCTGGTTTTGGCATCCATGGTAGCGCGATACGGGTTCATCCAGGCATGAAATTCCATGCCTCGGGCATGTGCTTCGCGAATCATCCAGACAAGAGGATCTTCATTGGTCGCAGGTTTCTGCCCTTCTTTACCGGTCAGATATCTGGACCAGGGCGCGTATGTTGACGGATAAAATGCATCGCCGGCACTTCTGATCTGAACTATCACCGCATTGAAATTGAGCGACCGGTAATAGTCAAGCATGCGGATAAAGTCGTCTTTTTGCTTTAAATAATGATCAGTCGCCGAAAGCGGCCAGTCGATGTTCATTACCGTCGCGATCCAGACGCCGCGAAACTCGCGCGGGCTGGGTGGCATATCGACTTTTACCGCGCGGTAATGAGTCGACTGCTTCAGCATTTCAGCAGTTCGCGGTGGTAACAATTTTGCGCTGATCCGGGGGGCTCCCTCTATCGTAATCCGCGGCGCGCTTTCCGGCGCGATCTGCGAAGCTGCTTCGCACGTCTGTTGACCGCAAGAAAGCAGCAAAACCATAAACAAAACGATAAGGCACTGTGTTGCTGCAATATTACGTATCACGACAGAATGACTCCCTGCGATCAAGATGTTGCATTATATCTATCGTCAGAGATTCTGGTCGTAATAACTCGATTTTGCGATGATGATCGGCAATTTCAGAAGTCAGACAATCAGCTGGTTTTCGATGTCACTCATTGCTTTTAATGCGAGATCGACGAATTCGGGAAAAGGAATGCCGGCATTTTCGCATTCGAGAATGTTTTCGCGCGAGACATTACGCGCAAATGCCTTTTCTTTCATACGTTTGATGATCGACTTGGCCTTGACCGACGAAATCTTGCGGTCGGGATAGACCATGGCGCAGGCGACGACCAGGCCGGTAATGCTCTCTGATGCGGCCAGCGCATGGTCAAGTACGCTGCCGCGTACTTCGCCGGTCTCTTCGTTATGTGCCATGATGGCGTGCAGATACTCTTCGGGCAGGCCTTCGCCGCGCAGAATATCGGCAGCGATGCGCGCATGGCTTCTCATGTCGTCTTTGGTCTTATCAAAGTCGAGATCGTGCAGCAGGCCGAGAATCTCCCAGTCTGTGGCCGGCTGGCCAAGCCTTTCGGCCGCCGCCTTCATGACAGCGGCGCTGGCCAGGCAATGTCGGCGCAGGTTGTCGCTGCTGAGATGCTGATCGAGCAGTTCGAATGCTCTTTCACGGTTGATCATGTTGTGGGACCCCCGTATATGGTTTCTGATATGTTAGCAGAATTTTCAAACTGAATCACGTTGTAAGCTGCTCTGTTTTTTGACAGAGGCTGACTGATATGTTAGCCTGACGTGAAATCGCGGTTTGCTGCCAGCTGATTTCAAATCGGTTCGCCGCTCGATCATTGATCTGATCGGCACCAACTCAGGACAGGAGAGAGTGTATGCCGCGATTTTATCCATATCATGCTTTGTTTCTGCGTTTCATGTTGCTTGTTGTTTTTATGTCTGCAGGATTTTGCCAGGTTGCAGCCGGCCAGCAATGGGTGCAGGACGACCAGATGAATTTCAAGATCCGCATTCCTTCTGACTATCATAAAAACCGACTGGTAGAAGGAACCGACGTCGTTCATGCATTTTTGAGTCCTGATCAGAATGTGGCTATACGAATCCGCTCTTTCAAGGTCGACAAGAATGCCTCGATAGAGGCTATAGTCAAGGCTTTCGAGCAGAATATCATCGCTGGCGCACAAAAACTGCTCGAAGATAAGTATTCGCTGAACAGCATTTCCGGCAAAATCTGCGGCTATAAATGGATGTTCAACAATACACCTGTTGGTCTCGCGATTTTTTATACGATCAGAAACAATATTGCCTATATCGTCTGGTCAATTGTGCCAGAACAGATTTTTAAACAGAGAACACCTGAAACCGACGCTATT